>Ga0209123_1000447_pt1 | contig 53927 bp, 50 predicted proteins | sample BarGraIncu00431A_FD_184500 | JGI IMG/M metagenome (GOLD analysis project Ga0209123, IMG submission 184500) | Arctic peat soil microbial communities from Barrow, Alaska, USA - Barrow Graham LP Incubations 004-31A (SPAdes) (version 2) | ecosystem: Environmental > Terrestrial > Soil > Wetlands >... | reverse complement strand
TTGTAAATTTTTAACTTCTAATAACATTATGTAATCCCCCTTATTGATGAAGTTTTGGATCCAAAGCATCTCGGAGTCCATCACCAAATAGATTGAAAGCAAGTACAGTTATAGTTATAGCAATACCAGGAAAAAGAATTATATGAGGAGCATTATAAAAATATCCACGTCCTGCCCCCAGCATACTTCCCCATTCTGCTTGTGGAGGTTGTACTCCCAGGCCCAAAAATCCAAGTGCCGCCGTATCTAAAATAGCGTTAGATACTCCGAGCGTCGCACGCACTATTATAGGTGAAATTACATTAGGCAATATGTGTTTAAATATTATAGCTGCATCACCATTCCCAATAACCCTTGCAGCCTGAACAAACTCACTATCTTTAATTGACAATATAGAGCCGCGAACAATTCTAGCATATTCAGGAATGGTAACAATACTTATTGCAATTATAGCATTATCTATACCTTTACCTAATACACTCATGAATGCAATTGCGAGTAATAACGAAGGGAATGCAAGCATAATATCCATAAATCTCATTATTAACATATCTACTTTGCCACCATAATAACCTGCTATGGAACCTACAACAATCCCTGTAGTCAAAGCTATTGCAACAGCTGTAATCCCCACTCTCAAAGAAATTTTAGTACCATCTATTATCCTACTTAAAATATCGCGACCCTGCTCATCTGTCCCGAACCAATGAGCGATTGATGGTTTTTGAAGGCTTTGTGATAACTCTCCTATGTTCGGTTTATATGGCATAATTAATGGTCCAAAAATGGCAATGATCAAAAGAATTGTTATTATTATAAGTCCTACTAGGGCAGCTTTATTTTTTTTAAGCATATACCATGCATTCCCAAATTTTGATTCTTCTTTAGGAGTGTGCGGAAGTTGTATTTCTTCATTTCCATTTAAATTTCTAATTGTCATTTTTTTTCACTCCTTTAAGAATATTTAATCCTTGGATCTATAAATGCATAAATTATGTCTACAAGTAAATTAACAAGCACAAAAATTACTGCCATCATCATAACTGTACCTTGCACCACAGGATAATCTGTGACTAAAATTGCATCTACTACGTATTTACCAACACCTGGCCATGAAAATACAGTTTCTGTTAATACTGCGCCGCCGAGTAAGGTGCCTAGCTGAAGTCCTATTACTGTTATAATTGGAATCAAAGCATTTTTAAGTGCATGTCCAAAAATAATTGGTCTTTCTAAAAGCCCCTTTGCTCTGGCTGTCCTTATGTAATCCTGCCTCACAACTTCAAGCATGGTAGACCGAGTCATTCTTGCAATAATAGCAGTCGATGCGGATCCAAGGGCTACTGCTGGCATAATTAAATGTTTTAAAGTACTATAAAACGCAGGCATATTACCTGTAACTAAAGAATCAATTAAGTATAAACCTGTAATTTTAATTGGTTCCAGGCCAATGTCTATTCTCCCCGCTACTGGAAACCAATGGAGTTGAACTGCAAAAACTAATATAAAGATTAAGCCTAACCAAAATATAGGCATGGATACTCCTAGTAAAGAAACTACCATGCATACATAATCAATAATTGAGTTTTGTTTAATTGCAGAAATTACGCCCATAATTATTCCAAAAATAGAAGCAAATATAATAGCCGCTAAGGCAAGTTCAATGGTTGCTGGAAAACGTGCCATTATTTCATTCCATACTGGAGTTTTTGTCATAAGTGAATCACCCAAATTTCCATGAAGTATTCCTTTTAAGAAATCCCAATATTGAACATAAATAGGCTTATTAAGTCCAAGTTGTTCTCTTAGCGCAATAATTTGATCTTGCTTAGCGTGCTGCCCAAGAATTGTGGCAGCCGGATCTGTGGTAAACATGTGCATAACTAAAAAAACAAGTATTGATACTCCAATAATAACTGGCACTAATAAAAGCAGCCGTTTAATAATATATTTAACCATAGTTATCCTCCTTCTAAAATATCAAAAAAAGTGGAAGATCGCTCCATGCGATGTTCCACCTAAAAAATCTTATAAAATAAAATTATTTATCTACACCCGAAAAGAATACTGATCCTGTTGGATGTACTGAAAAGCCAGTAACTTTAGGTGAATATGCTGCAAGAACTTGTGAATGAGACAATGGAAGCCATGCAGCATCCTTTGAGACAATCTCTTGAAGTTCTTGATAAACTTTATTTCGTTCTTCTCCATTTTCTAATTCTCTACCCTTTACAAGTAAAGCATCCACTGCTGGATTTGCATATTTAGCTGAATTCAAAGTAGATTTAATTTCATTTGAATCGAATAGTGAAAGGAAATTATCTGCATCTCCATTATCTCCTGTCCAACCATAGAAAAATAGGTCTCCTTCTCCATTAGCAACCTTTGTTTTATAATCAGTCCAATTGTAAGAATCTATTGTTGCAGTTACACCAATTTTAGCTAAGTAGTTTTGAACTGCTTCTGCAAGTTTTTGTCCGCCTACCGCATTATAAGGTCTAGGATTTGAATAAGTAATAATCTTAATTTTTAGGTCAGACTTTCCAGCATCTTTAAGGAGTTGTTTTGCTTTTGCTACATCATAGTTATATGGTTGTACCGTTTTATCATAACCAGGTATAAAAGATGGAAGTGGGCTGTTTGCTACACTTGCATATCCTTGATATAAGAACTTAACTAATTCATCTCTATTAATAGCATGAGAAATAGCTTCGCGAAGCTTAACATCATTAAATGGTGCTCTTGAACAATTAAAAGCCATGTAGTTGATATTCATTCCATCTGATTGATATACTTTCATATTACTAGATTTTAATTTTGCTATATCGTTAGGGTCAACTCCATCGATTATATCTGTTCCGCCAGCTATTAAGTCACTAGCACGAACTGAGTTTTCTTTAGTAAACTTAAATACTACATTATCAGCTTTTGGCTTGGCTCCCCAGTAACCATCGAATTTTGTAAGTTTTAATGATTGATTTTTGTCCCAAGATACAAATGTATATGGACCTGTTCCAACTGGGTTCTCCATTAGTTTACCTTTATATTTTGCGACTGCAGTTGGGCTTAAAACTGGAGCAGCAAGTGTCATTGCAAGATTCGCAAGAAAAGGTGTATACTTACTTTTTAATGTAAATTTAACTGATAAATCACTTGTTTTTTCAATTTTAACTACTGGACCATAAGTAAAAGATGCATATGGCATATCATCTGTAGCTTTTGGAGGAATCTGTCTTTCTACATTAAATACAACAGCATCTGCATTAAAAGGTGTTCCGTCTTGGAACTTAACATCCTTTCTTAAATTAAAGGTATATTCTTTTCCATCATCACTAATTTTCCAATCAGTTGCCAGGCTAGGCTCAATCTCTGTTGAAGCATCTTTGTATTTAACTAAACCTTCATAAATATTACACATAACTTTTGCTGATTCACCATCATCTACAAAAGCTGGATCAAGACCTCTAGGATCTGCTCCTTGAGAAAAAACTAATGTCTTTTGTGTTACCGTTTTAGTCGCAGTACCTGCCGAATTGCTGCCGCAACCTGTAAGCACAGTACTTAATATAAGTACTCCTGTCAGCATAATAGCAAGATATTTTCTTTTCATAATTGATTGCCCCCCTTGAAATATATAACTTTCTACAATGTATTTATTTTACCATCATGTATTTTAGAATGCAAGTTATATTTTTAGAATATCATTCTTGTATGTATTAGTACTATATTTGACATAAATAATGTCAAATAACATTAGTTATTGAATTTTAAATTTCAGTTTCCTTCATAGTTGCATTTATAAAGTTAAAAAAATATTATGTATTAATTTAATATGCAAATATCATTCAGCAAATTCGCTTCGTTATTTTTCTAAGGAAAAAGGATTTTCTTGTGGTACAATATTTAAATTCATTTTCTTGCTAGTCATTTACCACTATTTCTAAGTAAGTTTTTGCTTATAGTATTAGTTGGCGTAGTTTTAATAACTGGCACTTTGTTTAAAACTAATAGTTATTGGTCATTGCAAATATCTATCAGTTAGGTAACAATGATTATGAGATTTCTGGTTTAATACCATCTGAAATTATCGAAACATCTAAGCACAATAACAAAATAAAGTCGGCATCTTATGCGATTTATATAACTAGATTAAAAATATCCCATGAAAATAAGGATGGCGAGACTGCTTGCTATCTTTGATATAAGGCTACTTGAACACCAAAGTTACTTCTTAAACAATTTTTAAGATTTTCGTATTCTGATATAGAAATCCTTACTATTATTATTACAAAAATAAAAAACAGCTTAAATGCTGTTTTTTTAGACTGATTATTAAATTGAAAATCTTTCAAAATGAATTTTATGAGGAGCAATATTAAAGGATTTTAAATCTCCAATAACTTTCTCTAGCATAATCGGAGGTCCACATATGAAAAAATCATAATCAAAATCATTATTAAGTAATCTCTTAACTCTAGTAGCATCGACAAATCCTTGCTCCCCATTGTAGCTTTTGTCTGATGATAGTACTGGTATAATGGTTAGATTTTTCATATTACTTGCTATTGAATCTAGCTCTTTATTACAAATTAATTCACTGCTATCGCGAGCTCCCCAAAGTAAAATAACTTGTCTATCTTTTTCTTTTATATTTAAGTACCTTAACATACTTAAAAATGGTGTTATTCCAATTCCTCCAGCAATAAAACACATTTTATTATCTTTTGGTAAATCTAAATGAGTAAAGCTGCCAAAGCTACCATCAATGTATGCCTTATCACCCACCTTTGCTTTTACAAGACTATTGGTAAAGTCTCCAAGTTGCTTAACTGTGACTGATACAGAATCCACTTCAGTAGGGCTTGAAGATATAGTAAAAGGATGTTCATCTTTTGGAATTTCCTTATTATAAAGTTTAACGTATAAAAATTGTCCTGGTTTATAGTTAAATAATTTATGATTTTTAGGCTTGAATTTTAATGTAATTATATTATCACATTCTACTACAATATCTGCTATTGTATATTCCTTACTTTTCGCGATGATTCTTTTTAATACTTTATGATAGAAATACATGGATAACGCAATTACAAAGTAAGACATAAGCGTTATTTCTAATGGAATATTACTCTTTACAGAACTACTTAAAAGTATATGCACTAATAAAATACAAACTCCTATTACTGTAATATTGTGAACTGTAACAAGAAATTCGTGCTTTAGTTTTAAAGTTTTCTTTAATACATTCCTTACATCATCTACTATCTTTATTTTGAAAAATAATTTGTTAATCATTAATAATGCACTGACAACAATTATTGCAGCGAATATTACAAGAGTTGCATCTCCTAATGACGTTTGGAAAGATTCACCAAAATAATTTTCTTTAATCTGCTTATGAATAAATCCCAAAACAAATGCAACTAAAGGCATAATCATATGAAATCTATACATTTTATCCATGCCGAAGTTTTTTTCAATAAACTTTGGTCTAGCTGTAATTATAAATTGATTTACAAAAAATACATAAGAACAAATTCCTAGTGCTCCACCTAGTAAAAACATAAAATTACTATTGCTTTTCGCTTCTTGGATTACATAAAAATAAACAGGTAATACTGGTGCAAGGAAATATAACAAAATCCAAAACATTTTTTTCATTTTCATACAAACACTTCCTTTTTACATGATTTATAAATTAAATTTAATTATACCATAAGTCAATATTAATAAGCTAAAATAAAAAAACTTCAGTGGGAGGATAACAAAGGGGTAACTCTCCTTCTGAAGTCGTTAATATTATAGCAATTGTCCATTTTTAAAAAATACAAGTGCAATTACGATGTTGCTTAGCATGATAGAGTGCTGTGTCAGCCCTCTTAATAATCTGTTCTATGCTGTCATCTCCCATGTATTCAGTAATTCCAAAACTACAAGTTTGATGATTAGCGGTTGGGAATTTATGGCACGATATTTTTAATCGTATCCTCTCAGCTAATGTATATCCATCCTTTGCACTCGTATTTGGTAAAACAATAAAAAATTCTTCCCCTCCCCATCTTCCAATGTGCTCAGTATTACGGAGGCTGTCCTTCATCAGTTGTGCAACTTCAATCAGAACTTGGTCCCCTATTTGATGTCCATAGGTGTCATTCACCAATTTAAACCAGTCAAAATCGATTAAAATCACGGAAAAAATTATTCCATAACACTGTGCCTGAAGGTATTCTTCATTAAATATCTCACTAATTTTTCTTCGGTTATATATTTGTGTAAGTCCATCTGTGGTTGATACTTCTTCAAGCTTCTTGTTCTTGGCAAGCAGTTCTATTCTTACTAAATCCAGTTCTTTATTCTTAATATCAAGCAAGTTTTTCTGCATATCTAGTAGTTCTTGTTCCAAGAAGAACCCTTCGAGCTGAACAAGAGAAACATAATGCTATAGCTGGTAAATCATTTGATGGAAATGAACTAACTGCATGTTTGATTGAACTTGAAGTACCTGACAAAATCGAATCACGGTTTACCATGGTAATACGAACTTTATAATTAACTGGAACATTACCTAGATAGGTCACTGATCCAATAATATTATCATAATTTTCGAAAGTGGTGCGCATAAAGCGAAAAGCACCATGCTCATCGTATATTGCAATTGGTAGTTCAAGAGTTGGTTTAGTATTTTCTCCAAGAATATTACTATAAAATTCAAGTGCAGGTTTGTGATTTATTTCATAAATAACATTACCTTCTGATTTTGTAATAGTTCCCATCTCTCCAACTGCCTCCCACCCACTGTCCATCCCGAAAGAAAAATCAAATGTACCAGCTAAAAGTAAAAATGGAGATATATTTGATGATGATATTTTATTGTAAAACTGCTTAGACTCAATAAACCGCCAACTATCCGCTGATACACCACCCACAATTGGAAGTTTGCCATCTGTAACTATAGTTAGTAGTTCCATAACTGTCTCACCATTAGTTTTAAGTACATCTGAAAACAGTATACATCAATATTGTTATTTTTCAGTATTTCTTTAACCTCTACAATAAGCTCATAAGTATACATTTTTCTACCACTTGAATTTATAGCTATTACCTGTAACATATGAAATACCATCTCCTCACTTTTGTATACCACCACATCTCATGTGCTTTTATATTAGCTCTTTATTAATGAGAGTAATAAACTCACTAAATAAGTTATGCTTGAAAAAATCAAGGAGACTATTAGAAACCCTATTAGTACAATGTTATATTTCAATATACTTTCAGCCATAACAAATCTTGAAAAGCCCAACACATTTACAACTAATATCAATAGGAATATTATAAGCAAACCCTTAGAAGCACCTTTAATATCAGCGGCGCTTAAGGATATATGAGCTGAAATACAAATAGCTAAAAATAAAAATAGGATAAAGTACGGATTCGCAAAGTTCTTCGTTGAAAAAATTATTTTTATTAACTCAATATAAGAATTCAGTATGACCTCTATTGCACCCTGGCTTATTTTAGTTACGTTCAAATTATTTAATGATATATTTATAAATTCATAATAAGTCCTCGGAATCATTAAATACATTAAAGCAATTATGGTGGAAATTCCTCCGAAGATGGGCGCAATTCCTATAAAAAAATTACCTGCTTGTTGATATACGCTATTAGGATTATAAGCATGACTTACATACCCAAGCACTCCATTTTCATCTCTCTTTTGTAAAAGCACCACTTTTTTAATTTTATGTCCAAAAATCAAACAAAAGATAGCATGTGACATTTCGTGTATGGGCACACCTATAATGGCTGTAACAGCAACTGCTTTCCATCCAAAACTCCTTTGAAAATTACCCATTGTTTGATCCCTCAAAAATCCAAGAATAAATCCAACAAGAACTATCATTCCCGTCAAATATAATGTATCTAAGATTGTCTTCATTATTAAGTCTACTAAAAAATTCATTTAATCATCCTTTCAAAATAGGCAGTATACGATAAACCTCCAATAAGATAATATTTATAGTTAACCAAACTCCACCAAAAATATATCCTGCATAAACATCACTTGGAAATGCAGTTTGAAAAAAGATTGGATTTAGCCCTGCAAATATACAAATAAATAAGGTTATAATTAACACCGCAGTGTAAGTCCAAGCTTTCTTTAGGTTTCGTATTATTAAAAAAGCGAAAAAGCCATATGCAACAATTGCCATTAAAGACTGATTGCTAGGAAATGTATATTCACTATTTCCCAGTAGCCTTATGGTGGTCGGTCCCAGGCGCCTAAAAATATTTCTTAATGCAAATTGTAAAACTACCCCACCGGCCATTACAATAAATAGAAACTGTACTTCAAGCATTCGATTTCTATTTTTCCTTATAATCCATACAATCATTATAATAGTAAATGGCACCAATATCTCAAATGAAGTAATCATTTCAAACAAACGAATTATAGGTGACGATTTAGCACCGAAAATTGCTTTTACTAAATAAGATACTACAATATCAAACTGAGCAAATTCATGTGATAAATAATCTTGTATTACAGCAATTACAAGAACAACAAATCCAAAAAAAGCTACTGCTACACCAGCTATAGCAACTTTTATTTTCCCCATTGAATTAAATGTAATCATAGTTTTATTTATCATTTTATAAGTACTTTCTATTATCTGTGTCTTATGATTTCTATAAACATAAATAATAATAAAAATTAAAGCTATACTTAAGCTGCCAATAATTAAATATTTTGATATGTAACTATGGAATTTATCCCAGTTTGGCCCAAGAACCTTACCTAGTGAAATAAAAGTAGTAGTCCATAAGAAGGCTCCAAAATAGGCGTTTATTGCAAATCTTTTATAGGATATCTCGGTTATACCGGAAAAATACCCAGTAATATGTCTTACCCCAGGGATGAAATATGCTAAAATTAATAATTTATTACCAGATGATTTAAACCACTTTGATGTTTTTTCCCTTTGCTTTGGTCCAAGATGAATATATGAACCATACTTATCAAAAAATCTAGTACCTAATTTAGCCCCTACAAAGTAGGATATTGTAATTCCTAATATTACTCCAGCAGTAGCAATTAGGATACTTATAATCCAATTCATTTTAGATTGATAAACAAGAAATCCACAGTAGGTCATCATTAGCTCACCTGGGAGAGGAAATGCAATTAATTCAAGCACTAGTGCAGTAAACAAAATAATATATCCATAATGATTAATTAGTCCTATAACAGAATTCAAAATATCACACCTCACTTAATAAATGGTCAACTGGTTTTAATCCTTCTATTTTCTGACACCTCATATTATACCATGATTTATATAAGATAAATATTACTTATATAATAGAAGCTGATTAAAAACAAAAAAAAGACCTTGTGGTCTTTTTTATTCACCTAAATATGCGCTTCTTATAGCATCATTAGTTAATAATTCTTTTGAATCACCTTCTAAAACTATTTTTCCTGTTTCTAAAACATATGCTTTATTTGCAATTGACAGTGCCATATGAGCGTTTTGTTCTACAAGTAAAACTGTAGTTCCTGACTTATTAATTTCCTCTATTATAGAAAAAATGTTTCTTACAACTAAGGGCGCAAGCCCCATAGATGGCTCATCTAATAATAATATTCTTGGCCTTACCATAAGTGCTCTTCCCATAGCCAGCATTTGCTGTTCTCCACCACTCAGTGTTCCGGCCATTTGTTTTATTCTTTCTTTAAGTATTGGAAATCTGTCAAAAACCATATCATAATCTTTTGCTATATTGCTCTTATCTTTTCTAATATAAGCTCCTAGTTCAAGATTTTCCATAACTGACATATTTGCAAAAATCCTTCTTCCTTCAGGTACATGAGCGATTCCGAGCATTGAAAGTTTATAAGAGGGAGTGTTATGAATTGGCTTATCTTCAAAAATTACGCTTCCTGACTTTATTGGTATAAGCCCTGAAATAGCTCTTAATATCGAAGTTTTCCCAGCACCATTTGCACCTATAAGTGTAACTATTTCTCCTTTTTTTACTTCAATACTAATATCATGCAATGCGTGTATTGCAGCATAATATACATTTAAGCCAACTATCTTAAGCATGAGCTACCTCCTCTCCAAGGTATGCCTCAATTACCTTTGGATTATTCTTTATTTCATCTGGCGTTCCTTCAGCAATTACTTTGCCATAATCTACTACTATTATTCTCTCGCAAACTCCCATAACTAGCTTCATATCATGTTCAATTAATAGTATAGCTATCTTAAATTCATGTCTTACCCAATTTATTAAATTCATTAATTCATGAGTTTCTTGAGGATTCATACCAGCCGCCGGTTCATCTAGCAATAATAATTTAGGTTCTGCAGCCAGCGCCCTAGCTATTTCAAGTCTTCGTTGCTCTCCATAAGGCAGATTACATGCAAGTTCAGCTCTTTTGCCTTCAAGTTTAAAAACCTTAAGAATTTGAAGCGCTCTTTGTTCAATTTCAGCTTCCTCTCTGTGATATTTGGGAAGTCTAAACATTGAATGGAACAAATTATATTTAACATTATAATTAAAGGATATTTTCACATTATCTAAAACTGTTAAATTCTTAAATAACCTTATGTTCTGAAAAGTTCTGGAAATTCTTTTTTTAGTAATCTCATAAGGCTTTATTCCTTGTATAAATTCTCCATTAAATTCAATAGTTCCAGACGTTGGAGAATAAACTCCTGTTAGCATATTAAAAATTGTAGTTTTTCCTGCTCCATTAGGTCCAATTAAACCTACGAGATCATGCTGCGAAAGGTTAAGTGAAAAATCAGAAACTGCCGTAAGCCCGCCAAACTTTATTGTAAGATTATTTGCCTTTAGTAGCGTCATTCTTTACCACTTCCTTTTGAAAATTTGTTGAATATTTCCATAGACAGTTCCTTCGTTCCCATTAGACCTTGTGGTCTAAATCTCATAATAATTATAAGTGCTAGTGGATAAATAATCATTCTGTAATCATTTAAGAATCTTAAAGCTTCTGGAAGAATTGTAAGTATACCTGTTGATAATACACTACCTGTTAGACTTCCCATTCCCCCCATTACTACATAAGTAACAAAATCTACTGATTTTAAGAAATTAAATTGTTCTGGTTTAATATACATTAGATAATGAGCAAATAATCCACCTGCAACGCCGGCAAAAAAAGAACCAGTAACAAAAGCCATAATTTTATATTTCGTAGTATTTACACCCATAGCTTCTGCAGCTATTTCATCCTCCCTTACAGACATCATAGCCCTTCCTTGAGATGAACGTGCTATATTATAGATTATTAAAATGGTAAATACCATTATAAAAAACACCCAAGCAAAATTTGTTTTAGGAGGTATTCCCGAGAGCCCACGTCCTCCTCCAAGTGCATCTATATTAGTTATAACAACTCTTATTATTTCGCCAAATCCTAAAGTTGTTATAGCAAGATAATCACCCTTTAACCTTAAAGTTGGAAGACCAATTAAAAACCCAATTACTCCAGCAATTATTCCACCAAAAAGTAATGCAATAGGAAAAGGTAGATTCATTTTTATTGTAATCATTGAAGCAGCATAAGCCCCGATGGACATAAATCCTGCATGGCCCAAAGTGAGTTGCCCCGTAACTCCAATAATAAGATTTAAACTTACTGCAAGAATAACATTAATACAAATTAGAATTACTATTCTTGAATAATATCTATTCAGAATTTCGGTTTCCATTAAGAAAGTTAGAATAAAAAATAATATGATTGAAGCACCAAGTAAAATAATAGTATTTCTAAATTCTTTTTTCATTTTCTACACCTACACTTTCTCTCTGGTTTTCTTACCTAGAAGTCCAGAAGGTTTTACAATTAAAATAATAATAAGAATTGAAAACGCGATAGCATCTGAGTAGCTAGAGGATATATAAACCTTACTGAAGGTTTCAACTAGTCCCATGATTATCCCTCCAAATAAGGCACCTGGAATTATACCAATTCCACCGAGTACCGCTGCAACGAAAGCTTTTAAGCCTGGCATTGTACCCATATAAGGATCTATACTAGAATACAAAATTCCAACTAGTACACCTGCAGCTCCTGCTAATGCTGAACCAATTGCAAATGTTATAGATATAATATAGTTTACATTGATACCCATAAGTGCTGCTGCGTCCTTATCAAAAGAAGCTGCTCTCATGGCTTTACCTGTTTTAGTTTTGAAAACTATAATTTGCAATATAATTACAAGCAAAATTGATATTAATATAATAATAATTTGTCGATTATCAATACTTAAGCCTGCAAAATGAATTACCTTTTGTGGCAAAAGAGTTTCTGGATATGATTGTGGATCAGAAGACATTTTTAGTCTAACTATATTTTGAAGCATTACAGACATAGCAATTGCTGTTATTAGTATAGACAGCTTTGGAGATTTTCTTAATGGCTTGTATGCTATTTTCTCAATAATTACGCCTACTAATGCAGCTCCAACCATAGCAACTAGTAAGGTTGGAATAAAAGGTAATTTTAAAGTAGTAGCCGCGAAAAACCCAAAATATGCTCCAACCATGAAAATCTCGCCATGAGCAAAATTTATAAGTCCAATAATTCCATATACCATTGTGTAACCTATTGCTATTAATGCATAAACAAACCCTAGTGATACACCATTAATTGATTGTTGTAAAAACTCCATAAACCCTGGTAATATACCATTAATTACATGTTGTAAAAATTCCATTAGCCTTCCTCCATTTCTCACCCTTCAAAATATGTATACAGGTATACTTCACCTGTCATTGCACAGCGAAGTATACCTGTCTGTTATTAATTAAGGAACAAGCTTCTTTACGAAATTAAATTTGCCATTCTCAACCTTTAAAATTACGGCTCCTTTAATTGCATCTCTATTTTGATCAAAAGTTACTTTACCAGATACTACTTCAATATTAGTTTTTGCCATTGCTGCTATAATGCTCGGACCATCTGTCTTCCCAGCAGCTCTTATAGCTTCTACCATTATTTTTGCAGCATCATAATTTAAAACTGCCATAGCGTCTGCTTCTGCACTATATTTTGCCTTATATTCTTTTCTGAATGCAACAGCCAGTTCAGCTGTGTCATCCGCTGAGTAATGGTCAGATAAATAACATCCCTCAACTGCAGCTCCGCCAACCTTAAATAAGTCATTTGAATCCCAACCATCTCCACCTAGCATTGGAACCTTTATATCAATAGCTCTTGCTTGCTTTGCTATATTACCAACTGTGGAGTAATAATCAGGAAGCAATATTACGTCTGGGTTTGTTGGTTTTATCTTTGTAAGTTGTGCCTTAAAATCTTTATCGTTTGTAGCATAAGTTTGCTTAGAAACAATTTTTCCACCTGCTGCTACAAAACTTTTTTCAAAGAACTCAGCTAAACCTTTAGAATAATCATTCCCATTGTCATAAAGAATAGCAGCTGTTTTTGCCTTTAAATCCTCGGCTGCAAACTTTGCAACAACTGTTCCTTGGAAAGGATCTATAAAGCAAGCTCTATAAACATATTCTCCACCTTTTACAGTAACATCTGGGTTTGTACCTGTTCCAGATATCATAGGTATTTTACTCTGAGTAGCTATTGGCCCCAGTGCTATACAAGATCCACTTGTTAATGGTCCAACTATTGCTACAACTTTGTCATTACTAATAAGTTTTGTCCCAACTGTTGTTGCGATATCTGGTTTAGCTTCATCATCTTCGAAAAGAAATTTAACTTTTTGTCCATTAATTCCTCCAGCCTTGTTTACTTGATCTTCTAATAGTTTTATACCATTTTGACCTGATTTTCCAAAAGACGAAACTGAACCTGTAAGTGGTAACACAACTCCAATTTTGATATCTCCTTTAGTTTCAGTAGTTGGACTTTCTGACTTCTTAGCAGCACATCCTGTAAATATCCCAACAGTCATAGCCATAGTTAGTAATAAAGAAATTTTCCTTTTGAACATTTAATAACCCCCCTAAATCTTATTGACTTGAAATCTTTCATAAATATCATTTCCATTTTTGTAAACACGATTAATAATATTTTACGAATTAGTATTCATAAATAATATTCTATGAATAATTTTTTTATTCATAATTCATTATTTATAAATTTTATTAATAATATCATGAATTTTCAAGGATATCAATAGCATTTTATTGTTATTTTTAATATTTTTGAATCTCGCTCTAATAATCCTTCATTTTTCTAACAATTTTTGGTATTCAAATTTTAAACCACTTAGTGTTAAATCTCAATTTTTTTGCAATTTAATAAATTACCTATAATTTATTTATGAAAGTTTTAATTCATTTGCTAAGTACTTAGTATATCTTTATAATTTGAAAGTAAAGCTTTACATAATTATTTCATATTAAAATTTAATTAAAATTTAATTAAAATTTAAATAAAATTGCTATATATATCCATTTCAAATTATTGTAATGCATTTTTTTATTTCGAATATCTTAATTGCGCAATATTTGTATTCAGAATAAATTATTTATGAAAAATATCATTCTGTATATTAATATCTAATTCATATTCTGTAGCTTAATATCTTGTAACTTATTTTGTAACTATAGCTTTAACATCTCATAATATAAGGGTTTACACTACTATAACTGGCTAATATATTTCACAAAAATATATTTTAATTTCCGTTAATTCAAGAAGAAAATTAATAAATATTTATTTCCCTCCACTAGTAGTTGATAATTTCACCACCATGATGGGCGCAACAAAAAACCACCAGTTTTTGTAAACTAGTGGTTTTTTATTTTAATATTCTTTTTAGAAATACTTATTTAAAACTTTCAATAGCCCTTTTTGCCCACTTAGAGTCTTTATATATAGCCCTAGCCACACCAATAAGGTCAGCTTTTCCTTCAGAAAGAAGTTTTTCAGCTGCTAAAGCTTCAGTAATTCCACCAGTGAGTATAATTGGAACGGACACAACTTCCTTAATAGCTTCAGTAAGGGGTGAAAAGTATCCTTGACTAGTATTACCTGGGATAGTATATCCACAAAATCCTCCAGAAACATCGAGAACATCTACTCCTGCCTTTTCAAATTCTAAAGCTGCAATTTTGCTATCTTCAATTGTACTTCCACCTTCCATATAATCAGAAGCACCTAATCTAAGAAGAATTGGAAACTCATTACCAACAGCATCACGTACTGCTTTTATAATTTCTAAATGAATTTGGATTCTTCCGAGTAAATCTCCACCATATTTATCAGTTCTTTTATTAGTAAGAGGAGAGAAAAATTGGTTTAGAAGGTATCCATGAGCTGAATGAATCTCTACTCCATCAAAGCCAGCTTCTTTTGTACGCAACGCCGCATTCACAAATTCTCCAATTATAATTTCAATTTCGCGTTTAGTAAGTTCCTTTGGAACATTTCCCCTACGAGGATTAGGTATAGCTGAAGGTCCAACTGGCTCATATCCTGTAACATCAATACTTGCTGCACTTCCAGCATGATTAATTTGCATTACTGCTTTGGAACCATTTTTATGAATAATATTTGCCAGTTTTTTTAAGTCATCCACAATACTATCATCTGCTATAGAAAGCTGTCTTTCACTAGCCTTTCCTTGTAGTGTAATAAAGCTATGTTCTATAATAATCAATGATATATATCCACCTTGGGATTTTTCTTCATAATAGTCCAAAATATCTTTACTGACCCTTCCATCCTGTTCAGATTTTGAAGTAGCCATTGGTGGCATAACCAATCTATTGTTAAAAGTTAGCTTACATTGTTCTAGTGGTTTAAGCAAATATGACATATTTTAGCCTCCTAATATTTAAAGGTCTATTTTTAATTTTTTATAGGCACATTAAAACCTTATTTACTATTTTATCATATATACTCAATATTCATAAGGTCTTAACCTAATATTGTTAAGATCATACTTTCAGTAATTAATAAAAGCACTCTGAAATCTCCAGAGTGCTCCTTTTAATATTTAATTATTTAACTTTTAGCATTATAGTAGCGCTGCTTCTATTCTTGCCTTCTCCATTTACAGAGATACTAAGTCCATAATTAGGAACTATTCTTCCTGCATCAGGAATTAAAGCACTAATATAGGATTTACCATCATTAAATGTATTATTTATTTTAATTGTGTTATCAGTAAGTGTTTGTGTTCCATAATCTAAGAACATCTTCTGTGTTTCCCTTAGGCTAAATGCTGCATCATGAATTTGGTATTTTGTTGATGAAACTACTGGTTTTGTTCTATCTGCAAAACTCCACCTATTTATACTTTGATCTGCATCTACAACACCTATAAACCCTTTTCCTGGATGATCTCCTGTCCAGTTGTCTGAGAAGGATTCATCTACATACCATACAAGTAAACCAGAGTCATAGGACATTAAAGATTTACCACGAGCAATATGTGCTAATCCTAGATCTGCTGCTACTTGGTTACGCCACTCTAAAATATAGTATTGTGGGGTATACATATTTCCATCACATACAGTAAACTTATCCAATGTAAACTTCGGTGCTACTTCAACGTTATCTGAGAATATAGTAGCGCCATCAGCTTGTACAGCTATATCATCAACATAGAACCCAGGCATTGATAAACCAGCATCTGTAACATAATTAAATGCTAATTGTACCTTTTGACCTACAAACTGAGTTAAATCAAACTCCCCACTAATCCATCCATTCGAGGTTCCCGTTATTCCATTTCCAAGATTTGCCTCATTAGGGTTAGTTGTAGTTATTAGATTTCCTGGTACTGTTACCCAGTCAGCTGAGCCTACTTTTACCTTAATATATGCATAATCATAATCTGCTTCGATATCATACCAGGTGTTAAATGTTAGTTTAGCAGTTGTTTTACCCGTTAAATCTAAATCCACCCACATTGAGTTATTCATATCGTCACCTTTACCACTAAAGTACTCATTAGTGCCACTTGCAGGAGTATTGACATTTGTAGTTTTCTCTGGTAAATTAACTTTTACATAATCATTATTTGTTCCTTTTATAGCTGCTTGATCAAGCACATATTTCAAGCCAATGCTAGGTATGTCCTTGATATTAACTTCTGATCCATGCATCCAGTTTCCACCATAGGTGTTTTGAAAATAAAGCTTACCGTATGGGCTAAAGCCTGTTGGTTCAGTTCCTGGAATTTTGCCTGCCCAACTTCCTGAAGCCATTATTGACCAATAAGCAACAGGTTCCCCTAGTCCACTATAATTTGTGTCATACTCATCTGGAAGTCCTAAATCATGACCAAATTCATGACAGAACACCCCTGCTGCTCCATCTTCTGGCATTATTGTATAAGCATATGCAGCAAGCTGTCCACCAAAATTTGCGCTATTGGAAGTTGCTCCTGGTATTTCAACAGGGCCAGTTGATAATCTTGAACTATGTGACCATATAGAATCATCACCTAATACTCCGCCACCAGCTTCTTGACCAACGCCGGCATGAATAACCATTAAATGGTCAATAATTCCATCTGGTTCATTAATATTCCCATCTCCATTAATATCATATGGGTCTTCTAAGTCATAATCTGAAAGGTTTACACCTTTAGCTGCTGCTGCTGTTGTAAGAGCTTCATAAACTAAGGTATTTGCATGTATATTGTTTGAAGTTTCTGAATCCCCACCATAATATGCAGCATCTTTAGCTGCGGTATACCATCCCAACACAGTTCCCTCTACTGTATAACTTCCCCCTGATTGTTGTTCATAATATTGCTTCATTGATAATAAGGGCTCTCCAGTAGGTGAAACATAACCATTTATTCCAAATAGCATATCTTGATAATGTTGTTGTGTATACTCTTTATAATACATATCTGTTTCAGCAGGAGTTATCATATTATGTTTGTAGTCAGAGAACTCTTCTAGTAAAACAAGTATTTTATCTGTCTTTACATTTGAAGTAGCAGGTTTTATCTTGTTTTGAGTTGGATATTTGCCTTGTACATCCCTTTTAATTTTATCTAAAGCTACTTTTTCTTCTTTTGTTAATTTAGAAGGATCACTTACAGAATTCTTTTTCATGTCTTTTAAATATGCATGCACTATTTTTAGCGCTTCTTCTTCAGTTGCATTTTTAGCAATTTTACCTGATTTCTTTAGCATTTCGATAAGCCTGTCTTCATTTGCAATTGCAAGGTCAACGGTACCCTTGTCCTCTAATTGAATTTGACTGCCTGATGTAAGATTAGCTTGTCCTACTGATGTTACTGACTTGAAGGTCATTGCATTTGCAACTAGTGCAAATGACATAACCACACCAAGAAGTTTTTTGTTTATCATTTAATAGACCTCCCCAAAATTTAGCATTCTAAGAAATGTAAATATTTCCATTACATCTTTCCTTAATTATACATTTTTTTTATTTTAGAGTCAATATATAATTAAAAAATCCATTTAAGATGTACAATAGATTTGATATATAAAGTTTTAATTAAAAAAGCAGCAGAATTATCTTCTGCTACTTAGTTATTTCTAACATCAGTAGGACTCACTCCAAAGAATCTTTTAAAGGCCCTTCTAAATGACTGTGCACTATTATACCCAACCCTTTCTGCTATTTCAGTGATATTTAAGTCGTGGTTTTTCAAAAGAATAGAAGCACTATCTAATCTAATTTTTTCTAAATAATCAGTAAAATTAATATCTGTCTGTTCTTTAAAAAGATGAGAAAAATAACCTTCACATAAATTGAATTCTGAAGAAACTTTATAAAGACATAAATTCTGATCCATATAATTTGATTCAACATATCGCTTAATTTTATTCATTAAAATTAAATTAGAATTACCCTTTTGCTCTAATATCAAATCACATAAACCATAATATGCATCAGCCACTATTTTAAAATTAATATCATGTGAATTTTTCAAAACAACTGCTCTTAAATTATTGTTAATATCATTACTATCTTTATAATCAGACAATACTTTTCTAATAGTACTTTTTAGTTCTTTTATAACATCATAGCCTTTGCAGGAATTTAAACTTCTAGTTGCAAAATTTTCATTATAGATAAAATCTAAAAGTTTTTCAACTTGCACTTTATCTCCTAGTTTTGTATGGTTTAATAACTTTTGTTCCAGGTCCAAAGGATAATAGTAATTTTCACTTTCTATTTCAATATTATGGGACCAAACTATTGGATACTCATTATCTAAGTTATCTAAAGCGATTTCAGCTTGTTCAAAGGAATGCCAAAGCTCTAAAGGATTTGAATAAGGCTCTCCTCCGCCAAAGTCCACTTTTAGATTAATAGTATCTACTAGCTCTTTTTTAATATCTGTCACTAGAGCTTCTATTTTCTTATACAAAGTCTCTATTTCTAAATCTTCATAATTCAATATAATAGCAATTGTTTGTTGATCTGTGTCATGAAAAAATACATTACCTATAAAATATTTTGTAAGTACACCTCTAATAATTGCCTTTGAAATATTAAGTTCTTTTATAATTTCATCGTTTAGATTTACGCCAGTTGAATCATTGTTAAATACTTTAAGTAATAGTACAATACTTTTACCTTTAGAAATATCCATTCCTACGTATTTAGAAGTTGCTAAAAATTCTGCTTCATTATATACTTGTCCTCTTATAATCTTATCAAGAAGAGCTGAATGAATTAAGGTCTTTTGATTATTTATATCCTTCTGAAGCTCATTGTTGGTTGAAATTAGATTAGATACGCTTCCGTTTATTAAAGAAAATGTATCCTTATTGACAGTTAAACCTTCTCCATTAAATTGTTTTAATTGCTTAACGATGTCAAAAACCGGCTTACTGTTACGATAAGCAAGTATACCTGCCATTATAATTCCACCTAAAACTGTTATTAAGAATAGTTTAATAGTAGTCAAAGTAAAGTTATTTAATTTTTCTAATACTAACTTTGAGGGCAATGCAATAACATATTTCCACCCTCTTTCTTCGGAGGTTATATATGTGATAATCATTTCATCGCCACCAATGTTTTTCGAAAAAAACCCTTCATCCTTAGTTAATTCACTTGTGTTAATATAATTATCTGAATTCATATTTTTAGGTAAACTCGTTATTATATCACCATCATTATTCTCAACATAAATAAACCCACCTTTGGATATATCAATGTATGAAATTAATTCTGTTATTCTTTTATTTTTGAAAGATATCGTCACTGCACCCTTTGGTTTTTGATTATACTCTAAGGGAATTGATTGAACAAAATTAGTTTTATATGCTTCTAAACCCGTTAAATCATAGTTGGTAAGTGGTACATACTTTGAAGTGTAGTTCTCACTACTCAACATTGCTAACCATTCCTCATACATTGAAGGCTTAAATTTTAGTACCATATTATAATATACATCTGCCTTATAAAGTGTATCTTGAGTAATAATGTAGTTACTATTCTTCAAATAAATATAATAACCAGCTAAATAGTCCATATTACCTGTATAACTGTTTAGTTCCTCAATAACACTGGCAATATCTAAATAATCAGTACCTAAAAGTGGTTCCTTAAGGTCAAGTAAAGCTGATAATTTACGATTAGTTGCAAATTGCATGGATAAATGATCTATTTGCTGGAGTTGCTCATCAACTACATTTTTTGACTGGTTAAGCATAGAAATATTTGATTGTTTAATATCTTCTTTGACAATGCTCGCAGCTATTCTATAAATACCTATACCCATCATCAGAGGAACTGCTAAAACAAAAATATATGGCAAAATGAATCTAAAAAATAAATTTTTATCAAAGTTTTTGTTTGTTTTAAACAATAATACCCCCCCCAGCCAAATTGTGTACGTTAACATACATCATGCATTCAATATAAAAACATTATAACATAACGTTTTTTTTAATAATAGAGATTTCTTGTTTCCATATAACACATCCCACTAAAATCATTAACAGTCCTAGACTTAGCAACGTAATCCTTTACAAGTGTATCATATATGAATAAATGTATCATAGCTACTATTAGCATAAAACCAATGACCTTCTAAGAAAGTGTATGGTACCTTGATAACTGTTCCTTTACAAAAGCTCTCCTAGCAAATACAATGAAATTGCGAATGAAACCGTTAACGTTAACGATTTCACAAATATTCTTCGTTACATATATAAGGGGGGACATTATTAATGAAAAAATCAATTTTAAGAAGTGTTGGTTTAGCTTTAACAGTTTCTATGGTAACTGTTGGTCTAATAGGATGTAAACCTAAAGAAACTACAGAAACTGTGGCAAAAACAGCAGTTGCTGGTGAAGTAGTAAAACCAACAAGTATAAAAATAACTACTGATACTTTTCTAAAACCTGAAGATGGAATGGCTGATTTCACTTCCGCATTTAAAACTCAGCAAGGCATTGACCTTCAAATTACACAACCAGTTCATAATCAATACTATGAAAAACTAAGTCTTCAATTCGTTTCAGGTGCTATACCTGACGTACTAGAAATAGGCGGTAGTTCCATAGCAAATTACGGAAGTAAGGGTGCACTTTTAGATTTAACAGACTTAATTGCTAAATCTACTGTACTAAAAGATGTTGATAAAAAATATGCAGATTCAATGAAAGTAAATGGTAAAATATATGCATTCCCACTTCAACGTGGAGGCGGAACAATTACCTACTTAAGAAAAGATTGGTTAGAAAAATTGAACTTAAAAGTTCCAACTACTTATGATGAATATATAACTGTTTTAAAAGCATTTAAAAATATGCCAGACAGTAATGGGAAGAAAACTATTATACCTTACAGCGCCGCTGGATTAATAAGTGATGACTTATCAGTTCCTGCTGCAATGTATGTAAGAGAATTCTACCAAGATGCAGTACCAGACTTTACACAAGTTGATGGTAAATGGGTAGATGGTATGGCACAACCTAATATTAAAGCTGCTCTTGAAAGAATGAGAACAGCCTATGCCGATGGTTTAATTGACAAAGAAATAGTTACAAACAAAACTTCAAGTGTCCGAGATAAGTTTTATGCTGGAAAAATCGGAGCATTCACTTATTGGGCAGGAGATTGGAATAGGGTTATTGAGACAAACCTACAAAAGGCTGTAAAAGATGGAACAGTTGTTGCAATACCTGCAATTAAAGAAGTTAAATATCTTGAAAGAGCACCTCTTGGACTAGCAATAAGCAGCACTGCAAAAAATCCAGAAGGCATATTCAAATACCTTATTGAGTTCATGAATGATGGAAAAGATGGTGAAATGTTATTTACAAACGGTATTAAAGATTTAAATTACACTACTAAAGATGGTGTTTCTACAAAACTTCCTAGTAAATTAGATGCTAAAATACCTTTCCCTAAAATATATAAAGCAGCTGAATTTTCAATTACAAAATTTAAAAACCCAATTGAACTTGATAAGAGAACAGTTGAATCACTTTCAGTATTTGATCAAGCACCAGTTCTAGTACCTTTGTTCCCAGCTTCTGACGTTCTTACTAAAGCAATTCCAGATTTATTAAGAATTAAAAAGGAAGTTATCTCTAGCATAGTTATTGGAAAAATGTCTGTTGATGAGGGACTAGCTAAATATAGCAAGGATTCAAAAACGTTAGTTGATGGCGTTTTGGCTGATCTTAACAAGTAATAAATTATTTATAATTAGAAGTAAGTATTAATTTTACTTCTAATTATATTTTACAATCATTAAAAAAATTAAATTCTAATAATAGAAAAGGAGGATCAATTACTTGAAAAGTAAAAAATTAGCAACCTCAAATGGTACCCTGATAAAAAGAATAATAAGATATAAGTACTTTTATATGATGTTTCTTCCGGTATTATTGACCTCACTTTTATTTTACTACATGCCCATGTATGGAATAAAATTTGCATTTACACAATATGGTCCATTTGCCCCACCAAAGTTTATTGGCCTGGAAAATTTTACAACTTTATTTAAAAATCCTAACTTTCTTAGTGCATTTAGAAATACCATTACCCTTAGTTTATTGAACCTTTTTATAGGAATGATTGTAACAATTGTATTTGCTCTACTATTGAATGAATTAAAAAATAAGTTTTGCAAAAGTTTTGTTCAAACACTACTATACCTTCCACATTTTCTTTCCTGGGTAATTGTAGCTTCTATATTTACAATAATTTTGTCGCCTCAGGATGGCTTTATAAATCAAATACTTGTGCAATTAGGTCATAAACCATTTTATTTCTTGATATCTGAAAAATGGTGGACTCCTATATTCCTTTTTATATCTAGATGGAAGGATACCGGGTGGGGAACTATAATCTATTTAGCTGCACTGTCTGGCATAAATCCAGAATTATATGAGGCAGCAGCTATGGATGGTGCAAATAGACTTAAGCAATGTTGGCATGTTACACTACCAGGAATTATGAATACAATACTTGTAGTGTTTATATTAGACCTATCCAAAGTAATGAATTTATTTGATTCAGTATTTAATCTTATGAATCCACTTGTTTATAACGTTTCAGATACGGTACAAACCTACACTTTTAGGATTATGTCAGAGCAATCAGACTATGGTTATGCTACGGCAGTAGGATTATTCAAATCTGTAGTAGTATTGGTGCTCGTCCTATCAGCTAATCAAGTTAGCAAAAAAATTAAGGGCTCAAGCATTCTATAGTGAAAGGAGAAGATTATTAATGAAAGATAAATTTAGTTTTAAAAAAGGTTCCCGTGCTAGAGCTTTATTCCGAATATTTAATACAATTTTTATGATTGTAACTGTAATTGTGATACTTGTACCTATTTTGAAAATAATATCTGATTCCCTAGATACCACCGGCGCCTATGGTTTGAGACTTATACCAAAACATCCATCCTTTGCAGCCTACAAAGCTATTATTACACAGACAACTTTGTACACGCCCTTTCTTATATCTATTTATGTAACACTAATAGGTACAACTATTGGCTTGTTATTAACAACTCTTGGGGCATATGTGCTAATTCAATATGAAATGCCTGGAAGAAAACTTTTTGCTGGCCTTTTATTTTTCACAATGCTATTTAATGGGGGCCTTGTACCTACTTATTTAAATATGAGAAATCTTGGGCTTATGGATACACTATGGGCAGTTATTCTTCCATTAAGTTTACAAGTTTACAATTTGATACTAATGAAAAGCTTCTTTGAGGGTATCCCTAAGAGTTTAATGGAGTCAGCTGAGATAGACGGTTGTACCCCTATGGGAATATTTTTCAAAATAGTATTACCACTATCAAAACCTGCACTTGCTGCTATAGGATTGTTTTTTGCAGTTTCCTTTTGGAATGAATATTTCCATTTTATGTTGTACATTCAAGATCCAGCTAAACTTAATTTTCAGATTGTAATAAGAGAAATGATAATTGAGAGTACTACCACTCAATCAACTGCATCAAGTGGTATATATAGTAAAACTCTTCAAAATGCAGCTATAATTGTTACAATACTTCCCTTTATGGTTATATATCCTTTCTGCCAAAAATATTTTGTACAAGGGGTTACCCTTGGCGCTGTTAAAGAATAATGGTTAAGAATACAATAAGTGTATTTTTAGCTGGTGACTCTACAGTTGCAACTAATTACGAAGCCTCCTTTCCACAAACAGGTTGGGGGCAGATGCTTTCCAAATTTATAAAGGGTCCTGTGATAATAAAAAATCACGCGATAAATGGAAGAAGCACAAAAAGTTTAATACTAAAATGCGAAAAGAAAAAAATTGTGAAAGGAGAGTTTTCATGAGTGCTACATTATATTCATCTAACTTTAACATTACAGCATTCGGAGCAATTCCAGATGGCATTACCTCCTGTACTCAAGCTTTCATTTCAGCCATAAATAGCTGTAGTGAGTTGGGTGGTGGTACAGTGTATGTGCCAGCTGGCATATTCCTTACAGGAGCTATTAGGCTTAAAAGCAATATCAACTTAAACTTAGATTCAGGTGCGGTCCTAATATTCAGCAATGATGTAACCCAATACCCTGTTGTAAATTCAAGATGGGAAGGGGTCCAAAGGCAGGTATACTCCTCCTGCGTATATGCTGAAAACGAAAAAAATATATCTATTACTGGGCGTGGGAAACTAGATGGACAAGGTGACTTTTGGTGGAAAAGAGTAAAAGATAATACAAATCTATATCCAAGACCTAAATTAATAAGTTTTCAAGAATGCACTAATGTACTTATTGAAGGGGTTACTTTAATTAACTCTCCAAGCTGGACAGTAAATCCTATTTGCTGTGAAAATGTAACCGTAGATAAAATTTCCATTAAAAACCCTGCAAAATCCCCTAACACTGATGGGGTTAACCCAGAGTCATGTAAAAACGTACACATCTCCAATTGCCATATTGATGTTGGTGATGACTGCATAACTATAAAATCTGGAACAGAGGATACTTTAGATAAAGTTCCCTGCGAAAATATTACTATCACAAATTGCACCATGGTACATGGTCATGGAGGTGTGGTAATCGGTAGTGAAATGAGCGGTGATGTGAGAAACGTAACCATAAGCAACTGTATATTTGAAGGAACTGATAGAGGCATTAGGATGAAATCTAGGCGAGGTCGTGGAGGGGCTGTTGAAGATATAAGAATTAATAACATAGTAATGAAGGATGTGTTATGCCCTTTCATAGTTAACCTATACTACTTCTGTGGACCTAAAGGAAAGGATAAATATGTTTGGGATAAGCAGCCTTACCCAATAACCACATCTACCCCAACTTTCAGAAGAATTCATTTTTCCAATATAACTGCTAGAGAAGTAAGTGCTGCTGCTGGTTTTATATACGGGCTTGCTGAAATGTATATAGAAGATGTATCCTTTGAGAATATTTCAATATCTATGGCTGACAATGCGGAGCCTGGAATGCCAGATATGATGTCAAATCTAGAACCAATGAAGCAAAGGGGCTTCTTCTGCTCAAATGTATCGGACATAAGCTTTAACAATGTTACTATCAGTAATCATGCTGGACCAGCTTTCATTGTAGAAAATGGTATAAATGTTAAATTTTCAAGATGTAAATCAAAGGATGCTAAAGGCCATGACCCTATGATAGAACTAAATAACGTTACATAGTAAAATGATTTAAAATAATTGTGAGGTGTTATAAATGGAAAATTGGGCGGTTTGGATGACTGACTCCGTTATGAAGAGAACCCCAAAATTTGATCAAAAATGGGACTATGACAACGGTGTAATTTTTAAAGGAATTGAGTCTTTATGGAAAATTACTGGTGACAAGAAATATTTTGATTTTATAAAAATAAATATGGACTATTTTATTGATGAAACTGGTGATATTAGAAAATATAGCGTAACTGAGTATAATATAGATCACGTAAATAATGGGAAATTACTTTTTCTTCTTTATACAGAAACTGGCGATGATAGATATAAGAAAGCTGCTTTTCTATTAAGAGAGCAATTAAAAAATCATCCAAGAACTAGTGAAGGAGCCTTTTGGCACAAGCAAATTTACCCTTATCAAATTTGGTTAGATGGGCTTTACATGGGAGGTCCCTTCTATGCTGAGTTTATAAGTGAATTTGGCGATGCTACAGAATTTGATGATGTTACAAATCAATTTTTAATCTGTGAAAGGCATGCAAAAGATCCAAAAACTGGTTTATTGTATCATGCCTTTGATGAAAAAAGAGTACAACCTTGGTGTACTTCAGAAACTGGACTTTCTAAAAATTTTTGGGGCCGTTCAATGGGCTGGTACGTTATGGCTATAGTTGATGTATTAGACTACTTACCTGAAAATCATAAAGATAGAGCTAGAATAATAGAGATTTTAAATGAAGTATTAGAAGCTCTTCTTAAAGTTCAAGATAGTGAAACAGGGGTATGGTACCAGGTTTTAGATGCAGGCAAACGAAAAGGTAACTATTTAGAAGCTTCAGCCTCCTGTATGATCTTATATGCTATGGCAAAAGGAACGAAAAAAGGCTATCTTCCTAAGAAATGGTTTGAAATCTCTAAGAAGACCTACAAAGGTATTCTTGAAGAGTTCATAACAGTCACAGCTGAGGGTTTAGTCAATCTAAACAAGACTTGCATGGTGGCAGGTCTTGGCGGTGAAGGCAAACGAGACGGCACCTATGAGTACTATATAAGTGAACCAATTATAACAAATGATGCAAAAGGTATCGGAGCATTTATTCTTGCTGCAGCAGAGATGATAGATTTGGTATAGAGCTTTTAATCTTATTCAAACTTACTATTATTTTCATTATAAATAAAACATTAAAAGCTAGCAATTCATTTTGCTAGCTTTTCAAAAACTGTAATCAAAATTTATTCCAAGTATATCTTCAAGGTTATACTCCTTAACTTCTTCATCATTTAATATCTTTGCCCATATAGCCCTATTATGCATCTTTCCACCAGGACCTGAACTATTATACTCTTCATAGCTAACTGTACTCTGCATAGCCACATGATCCCAATTATGCCACCCGCTCCCAATAATATGCTCCCCCATAAAGCAGTTTATAAAAGTTGTTTTTGCATAATCTCTCCAAGGCCTTCCTAGATATACGGAACTTTGAGCAGCATCGCTTATCAGCCTGCAATCTATAAATACATACCCAAAACCTTCACCTATTGGAGTAGATGATGCAGTTATGTATCCATTTACCGTAAGATCTCTATTGTTTGAGAATATTTCACACTGCACAAATACAGCTGTGGCAGACCCAAAAATAAAATCCACATCTCCACTAATATAACAATCTTCATAATATTGACGTACAGCTCTTCTTGGCATGCCCTCTTTAGGTCCTCCAAAAAAATTGCCCGACCTTGGTTTTAGAGGTAAAGGACCCGTAAAGATAGTATCCTGACAGCCAAGAAATCTGCAATTTTTAAATTTAGCTTTATCAGCATCTACATATATAGCAATTGCTTGCCCATAGATATCTCCACTACCCGCTGAATTCTCAAAAGTTATATTTTCAGCTGAAAAATCATCTCCCCCAATGAAAGTACTAAAGGAATTAAAGGTACCCATCTTTTCTCCATTTGGAAGCAGCTTATTTGCACAATCATCATAAGTAAATATTGTATTAAGTTTGTTCTCTCCTATTAAAGTTACATTAGGGATATTAATGTATAATTTTTCTTTATAAATACCCCTTTTAATATTTATAACTATTTTTTCTGTATTTCCGTCTGGTATTGTATTTATTGCCTGCTGCAGGGTTTTAAAATCTCCACTTCCATCCTTAGCAACTAACATTATTTTTCACCTCGAGTTCTCCAATCATTAACAAAATCATAGGTTTTCTCGCCATTCCACATATGAGGTCCCTCAAAAATATGATGATATAAATTATTTTTTTTATTATAGAGTCTATAGGCCTTTCGAGTTATTTCTACTTGTTCAATTACATTTTGAATTCCTCCTTCACCATTTAAACTATCCACAGTACCACTTTCAATTAAAAGTGGACGAGGTGCGATTAAAGATCCTAAATCACCAAGCTCTATTAACTCCCACAACCTAGGTACAAAATTACATCCGCATAAATGAGCATTTAATAAGGAGCCTTTAAATCCATAAAAATATCCACTAACCACGCTGCAAGTTATTCTATCTTCTAAAGCTGACAACCAAAGTGCTTGAAGTCCCCCTCCTGAAAATCCACAGCAGGCTATTTTAGAGCTATCACAATAACTAAGGGTTTCTGCATAATCAATTAATCTCATAAGATCCCAAGTCATCATGCCCGTTAATGTTTGTCCAATGCTAATTGCTGCATTATTTATATTGTTACAGGAGGTGCTCATTAAGGCTTGTAATTCTGTGCCTTGATTAATGGCCTCACGCCTTTCCCCGGAGCCTCTAGCATCGCTACAAAACACAACATACCCCTGTCTAACAAATTTTAGTCCATAATCATAGTTATATTTTTTTATGCTTTCAGCAATACCAGGAATATCAGTTCTTCCCACAATTGAATATTTGCCCCCACCACCATGACCATGAGGTGCAATAATAGAAGGTCTTTTTTCATTTGGACTAATTCCTGAAGGAATTAATATGTAAAGAGGCATCCAAACTCCTGGTTCTGTCTGAATAATAACTTTATCACGCCTATAATCAGAAAACGTCTTTGTCTCTACTATTTTGGGAATCAAATCACAGGAAAGCATACTATTCATCCCTAATATTTCCTTTAATTTTATTCTTAATTCAGTTTTCCACATACCATATTCTAGAATATTTCCCGCTTTAAACCCGAATTTTCTAGATTTCTGAGAATAAAGCACTGTTAAATAATCTTTAGTTGTATAGTATTTCTCTTCCTCGATCATAAATTAACCTACTTTCAATTAAAACTTAGTCCTGTAATTTTTTCAAATTATAAAATTCTCCCTTTAGGTTTATTAATTCATCATAAGTTCCACATTCAACGCAGCTTCCATCTTTTACAACAACTATACGATCCGCATCTCTTATGGTAGAAAGTCTATGGGCTACTATAAAGGTTGTACGTCCTTTAACTAAATTTCTCATAGCCTTTTGTACATGAAGTTCTGATATATTATCCAAGGCTGAGGTAGCTTCATCTAAAACAATTATTTGTGGGTCGCGAATCAAGGCCCTAGCTATAGCAATACGTTGCCTTTGTCCTCCAGATAATCTGCCCCCGTGTTCTCCAATGTAAGTATTTAATCCCATAGGTAACTTGCTAATTACCTCTGTTAAATTTGCAGATTCTACTACTGACCTAATTCTTTCTTCACTTACCTTAGGTAACCCATAAGTAATATTGCTGCTAATAGTGCCTGAAAACAAAATGGTATTTTGAGGAACTACAGCTATATATTTTCTGTAGCTACGCAAATCTATTTCCGCCATATCCATGCCATCAATGAGTACCTTACCTTTTGATGCACTATTAAATCCAATAATTAAATTTAAAATGGTAGTTTTACCTGCTCCTGATTCACCTACAAAGGCTATACACTCGCCTGCTTTTACTACAAGATTAAAGTCCCTTAATACTGGTTTTTCTGAAGTTACATAATTAAACTCTACAGATTTAAAATCAAATGCTCCTTTAATATTTTTAACTTTCTTTTTACCTCTATTATCTTCAACATCCTCTGATAATAAAATCTCTCCAACTGAATTTATGGATTCAAAACCTTTAATTATGTCTGGGTATACATTAATCAAATTAGATACTTGATTCAAAATAGTTGAAAAATAACTTTGATATAACACAACATCTCCAATAGAAATTTCACCTCTATACGCTAAATATCCGGTAAATGCAAGGCATCCAACTTGGAATACTTGAAATACAGCCCAGCCTGAGGCTCCCAAAAATGCTGTTATAATGTCAAGATGATATCCAGTATGCCTTACCTTTTCCAGCTGTTTGTCCATTCTACTGATTTCTACGTCCTCAAGTCCATGAGCTCTTGTAATAGGCACAAGCTCTACCATTTCAGCCACATTTGCTGACATTTCTTCAATTTCTTTTCGGAAATCACTATTGGTTTTTCTTATATTCACTCTAAAGAATTTTATAATAAAAAAAGAAATTGGCAGTGACATAATAAAAAATATTGCCACTGTAAAACTCTTTGTTAACGTGATGGCTAAGGCTATGACAATGTTGAGAATTGTAGGTATAAACCCATTAAAAATCTGCCTTGATAATACCGTAATTGCTTCTACATCTCTTAGTACCTTTGACTGGATCTTTCCTGACTTTAACTGTTTATGGTAGGAAATTGATAATATCTGCAATTTACGTACTAATTTACTCCTAAGTTCTGCTTCCACTGATCTTAAGGCTTGGCTAAAGAATTTCGTGTATAATATGTTAGTTGGAACATTTTGAATAATTAATAAAAAGGCTATTATTGAATTTATCCATAACTCTCTTAGATCTCGATTTCCTGAACTACTAGCAATATCAATAACATTTGCTGTTATAATTGGCATTATCCACGCTGGTGAATGTTTAATAATAAAAAATAAAAGAGATAAAATTAATTTTAAGAGGTTATCTTTGTATAAATATATCAAAGTTTTTAAGGGCATATTTTTATAAATATTTTGTTCCTTTAAAAGACTCTCAAGTTCTAAATTAGGTTCTCTAAGGTCATCCATTTACACACCTTCCTATTACTTGTTTGGTAACCATAACAGTTACCGAATAATATATAAAGAAAACCGTTTCATTATGCTCATTTACAAAACCTAATCCAATGAAAATCAGCATACCCATTGGATATCTCTTCTGTAAAATTCAAATTGAATATTCCTATTTTGGCTCCAACCCAATGCCCCTCTGAGCCTTTAAAACTACTTCCTAATTGTTCAAATTTCTCTCCATCAAAACTATAGCTAAACATACACTTCATTGCATTCTGTACTTTTACTCTAAAAAATATAGTATTTACCTCTACATATTTATTTTCTACTATATATTCACTCACTTCGCCCTCTTTAGCGAGTCCTATGGTTTGTGATACAACATATCCATTATCCGTCTTATTTAAAGAAATATATGAATAATGATGTCCCATAATTACTAGCCCGGCTCTATCCACCTTATTATTAGGCATTAATGTAAGTTTAACTGTGGCATTAAATTCTGTTGTTTGTATTAATTGACTGAGTAAGTTTGAAGAATTATATAGTGTATTACTATGAATTGTTTCATCGTTACCTGAAAATAATCTTAGGTGACCTGGATTTTCAGTTAGTGAATACCATTCACTTTTAGGATTAGCTTGCCACTGCCATTGTAATCCTAATTTTTCTCCATCAAATTCGTCTGAGGTTTCTGGTACTTCAATTGGATAGCTCTCCCCCACATTAGGTTTTTTATACTTAGACACTGGTTCACCTATACCATCGCCATTTATATCTTCACCCATTAATGGCCAATCCTCTACCCATTTAACAGGCTGAAGGTGAACTACTCGCCCATACTCATTACAATCTTGAAAGTGAATAAACCAGGACTCGCAACTTTCAAGCTCCACAAACCCACCTTGATGAGGTCCATTAATTTCAGTGTTTCCTTGATGAAGAACTATTTTATCCTCATATGGTCCATAAATATTCTTTGATCTTAATATAGTTTGAAAGCCGTGTTTTACTCCACCAGCTGGAGCAAAAATATAGTAATAACCATTTCGTTTATACATTTTAGGTCCTTCAATAGTAGGGTGTGATACCGTTCCATCGAAAACAAGAGTGCCCTCATCTAATAATTCAGTTCCATCTGGGCTCATCTTGTTTATGTGTAGCTTGCTCTTTATCCCACATCTACTATTAGCAAAAGCATGTACCAAGTAAGCCTTCCCATCTTCATCCCAAAATGGACAAGGATCTATCCAGCCCTTTACTTCTTTAATACATACAAGTGGGGACCATTTTGAAAGAGGATCTTCTGCGCTACTCATAAATATTCCCTCATCAGGAGTACTAAAGAAAACCCAATATTTTTTATCATGATATCGTATACTTGGAGCCCAAGAGCCATTACCATGCTGTGGTTTTTGGTAAACAGCTAGTGGTATGCTATCAAAAATATAATTAACAACCTTCCAATTAACTAAATCCTTTGAATGTAGCAATGGAATTCCAGGAATATATGTAAAGCTAGAAGCCACCATATAAAAATCCTTACCTACTCTTATTACATCAGGGTCTGAATAGTCCGCATATAATACTGGGTTTTTATAAAATCCGTCCCCTAAATCAGATATCCATAGTCCTTTTGTTTTTTTTATTTTATTATTCAAACTAAACACCTAACCTTCCCTTTTAATTAAACCCTATTATAAATCTCAGTAATAAACCTCATACTTCCATCCATATCCTCTTCTTTAATATCCTCTAGCAAAATATATATATAAGGTTTTCTCTCCTTAATCAGTTTCAATATCAACTCATAATTCAAGTCTCCTTTGCCCGCAGCTACTATAATAATTTCACCATTTTCAATCACAAAATCTTTTGCATGTAACACTACCATTCTATCCCCAAATAATTTAAAGGCTTCTTTAATAATTTCGTCTTGATCTATGAAGTTGCAAGCAGACAAGTAATTAGTTGGATCATAGATAACCTGTAAATTATTTGAAGGGATTAAATTAAGTATTTTTCTCATTCTTTGAGGTGTGGATACAACTTCATTTTTTCCTCCCTCAATTCCTACTATAACTCCAAATCTTTCAGCTTCTTTAACAATTTCCCTTAAGCTATATATTAAAGTTTCAAAGGCCGATTTGCTTTCGTTATCATAGTCACTTGAATCATCAACCTTTAGACTTCCGGTTTCTGTTCCAACTATGCTACACCCGAAATCCCTAGCAAATCTTATATGTTCCTTAAACCTGTTTATTTGTTTTTTTCTCTCATCTATATTGGGATGTATAGGATTTATATAACAGCCTAAAACAGCAATTTGCACATTCTCTTTTTTTAATATATCTTTGATATACTTCGCCATTCCGGGACTTAACTTCCCTAAGCTACTATCTATTCCATCTATTGCTTTAGCTAAAGCCAATTGTATATATGAATAACCCTGTCTTGAAACTTTTAACGCTAGCTCCTCTACAGGGAGTTTCCCAAAATCATGCGCTCTTACCCCTAAAATCATAATATTCCACCCTTCCATATTTGAATTCTGCTTAGAGCACCAGTAATTTCACTGATATTAACTGGTAATATTTTTCATAAAATAAACTAATAGTATAATAATAATCACTATAGCAGCTTAAAATCTAAGCTGCTATAGTGATTATGTTTTGTAAAAACGTTATTTATTCATAAATGTGACCTTAAATAAATTATCTTATGTCTTTAGTTAATACTGCATCCATATCTGTAAATTCTTGATTTTCACCAACCATACCCCATATGAAAGTATAATTCTTAGTTCCCACACCTGAGTGTATTGACCAACTTGGTGAAATAACTGCTTGTTCATTTTTCATAACTATGTGTCTTGTTTCATCTGGAGTTCCCATAAGATGAAACACTACATTTTCTGCATCCATATCAAAATACAAATACACTTCCATTCTTCTATCATGAGTATGACAAGGCATTGTATTCCATACACTACCAGGTTGAAGTATTGTCATCCCCATAACAAGTTGACAGCTTTTACAAACTGCTGGATGTACATATTGATTTATTACTCTCTTATTACATTCTTCATCACTACCAGCATTAACTTTTTTAGCGTCTTCTAAGCTTATTTTAACTGTTGGATAGCTTGTATGTGCTGTGGCACTATTTACGTAAAACTTAGCTGGACTACTCGCATCTACACTTTCAAAGCTAATTTCTTTAATTCCTTTTCCAACATAAAGACCGTCTCTAGCTCCCATTTCATATTTTTTACCATCTAAAGTAACTATTCCTGCTGCTCCTATATTTATAACTCCAAGCTCACGCCTTTGTAGAAAATATTCACACCCTAAAGCTTTACTTCCTTCTAGTGAAAGTGCCTTATCTGTTGGTACTATACCTGCTACAATTATTCTATCTATATGGCTATAAACCATCTTCATTTCTCCAGTTACAAAAAGATCCTCAATTAAAAAATGTTTCCTTAAATCTGTGGTATCATAGTTTTTTGCATCTTCATAATGACTTGAATATCTAATTTCCATTATAATTCCTCCTAATGTTATATTTATTTTCTTAGTTTTTACTATTACACATCTAATATAATTATCTTACTAACCATCCACCATCTACAGCTAAAATATGACCATTAACATAATCTGAAGCACGACTTGATAAGAATACAACAGTTCCCATTACGTCAAATGGATCTCCCCATCTACCTGCTGGTATTCTATCTAGAATACTTGCATTTCTTGCTTCATCTGCTCTAATTGGTGCTGTATTATCTGTTGCTATATATCCAGGTGCAATAGCATTTATTTGAATGTTTTTATCTCCAAGCTCATTTGCAAAAGCTTTAGTTACTCCTGCTACCGCATGTTTACTTGCTGTATACGCTGGAACAAATTTTCCACCTTGGAATGAAAGCATAGATGCGATGTTTATAATTTTTCCTGATCCCTGCGCAACCATTATCTTTGCAACATCTTGACTTAAAAAATAAACAGCATTTAAATTTATATCTAGTACTGCTTTCCAATCTTCATCTTTGTATTCAAGAAGTGGTGCACGTCTAATAGTACCAGCATTATTAACTAAAATATCAACCCTGCCAAATGCTTTTACGCAAGCCTCTACTGTTGCTGTTATTTGTTCTCTTTTTGATAAGTCTGCTTGAAAGAAAGCAACTTTGCGTCCCTCAGCTTCTACAAGAGTTCTTGTTTCATCCCAATTAGTGTCATAAGTCGGAATAAAAATATCTGCACCCGCTTTGGCCAGTGCTACTGCATACCCTTGTCCAAGACCTGTATTACCGCCAGTTACTATAGCTACTTTACCCTTTAGTGAAAAAAAGTCCATTGAAAATTCATTTACATTTACACTCATTTTATTAGCTCCTTTTAATATATATTTTCTTTGTTTATTCATTGCATGATTTTCTTATAATGAGCTCAGGTTGCAAAATGATCTTTTGTTTTGCACTCTGATTATTATTGATTTCTTCTATTAATATTTTTGCTGCTATTTTTCCTAATTCAAATTTTCTTTGATGAATTGTGGTTAGAGGTACGGGTAACATGGCCGCTTGCTCAATATCATCATAACCTGCGATGCCAATATCTCTTGGTATTTGAATATTATTCATGTAACAGTACTTCATAACGCCCATTGCTACAGAATCATTTATAGTAAAAATAGCCTCTACCTTTTGGTTTATAAGTACTTTAGCCAGTTTAAATCCATCTTCAAACGTTGCCCTACTGCTTAGTAAAATTTCTTCACTAATTTCCATGTTATTTTCTATTAATATGTCTTTATAGGCCCTTAATCTTTCGTTACTTGCAGAGGAGCTTTCATCCCCGAGTATTACTCCGATTTTTCTATATCCTTGTTTAAGCATATGGGCAACTATTTTTCTAGCCCCTGCATAATTATCATTTCCTACATAACTTATTTCTAAGTCATTAACATAATTATCCACCATTACAAGAGGAACATTTTGAATGATTTTTTTGTAATCTTCTGCTTTAGGCTTTACAGGAATAAGAATTATCCCATCAACTCTTTTCTGTGATAAAAAATCTATGTATCTGTTTTCATTTTCTTTATTTCTATCACTGTTACAAAGCACAAGTCCATAGCCTATTTTTTCTAAATATGAACTAACTCCTTTGCTCACATAGGCATAATATTGATTAGTTATATCTGGTATTAAAAGCCCTATCATATTTGTTTTGTTTAATATAAGGCTCCTAGCAGAAGAATTTGGAATATAGCCTCTTTCATCACAGGTTTTTAGTATAAGTTCTCTTGTTTTCTTCGAAATTTCTTTGCTATTATTTAATGCCCTAGATACTGTAGTAGCAGAAACCTTACATTCTTTTGCTATATCCTTTATGCCTACCATATTTCTCTCCTCAATATTCAATGAATTTTTTCGTTAACGTTAACGATATAATTAAACTATAGCACTTAATAATATATAATACAATAGTTATTATGATAAATTCGTTAACGTTAACGTAATTTAATAAAGAGATATAATTGGTTTTAAAATTAGTTTGATTGTGTTTACACTAAAATCTTTACAACTATCTTCTTAACCTGTTGCTCAATTTCAGCACTAATTCCTGGCATGTGTGCGTCATCTGGTGTAAATAGTGCAAAGGTGCCTTCATGAACTGATAAATGATCTCCTTCACCTTCTAGTTCCATATTCAGACACAATTGCAAAAATATTTTTTCCTTCTATTTCATATTTACCTATTTCAATTTGTTCTAAATCTGTCTGTTCAAGATATTTTAAAGCTTTTTCTACTCTTTGAGAAAACCCATAATATTGTCCCGCATTACACAATTTATCAATTATCATTTATTATTTCGCTCCTTATTGCTCTATATTTTATAGTATTCATAACCAATCTTTTACTTATTCTCATTCCTGCAATAATAAAATTCATTAAAATAATGAACAATGGTACGTTACCCATTGTTCATTATTACAACATAAATTATTTAAGAAGGTTAGGAATGAATAATGAAATTTGTGGTACAAAAGTCAAAACCAATAGAACAGCTACCATTACAACATAGAATGGCACTAATGCTTTTACTACCTTTTCTATTGATATATTCCCAATAGAGCAACCTACGAATAATGTGGAACCAACTGGTGGGGTAAGTAATCCTATACCAAGATTTAGCATTAATATAATTCCAAACTGTATAGGATCCATACCAAATTTCACTGCTACTGGTAATAATATAGGTGTAGCAATAAGAATTAATGGAGCCATGTCCATAATACAACCGAGGAAAAGTAATATAGCGTTTATAAGTAAGAATATTATTATCCTATTCTCTGTTATTGAGATTAATGAACTTGTTACTAGAGCTGGCAGTTGAACCATTGCAATCATCCAGCCAAAAGCTGCTGATGCTGCTATAAGTCCCATAACCATTGACACAGTTTTTAATGATTTTCTAAGTATATCTCCCATTCTTGATAGTGGTACATCTTTGTACACAAAGAATGTGATTATAAAGGCATATACTGTTGCAAGGGCTGCTGATTCAGTAGCAGTACAAATACCTGACATAATACCACCCATAATAATTACTGCTGTCATAAGGCCAAGAATACCATCCTTTAACATATGTATCTTTTGTTTAAAAGGAATTGAATCACTTTTAGGATATTTTCTTTTTACAGCTATGAAATAACTAAACATCATTACCGATAGTCCGAGAAAAACACCAGGTAGAATACCAGCTAAGAATAGACTGCTTATTGATACTCCTCCAGCTGCTAGTGAATAAAGAATTAGATTATGACTTGGAGGTACAAGTACTCCTTGAGTTGCTGAAGCTATTGTTACACAAACTGCAAAGTCTTTATCATATCCTTCTTTTTCCATCATTGGAATCATAATAGATCCAATAGAGGTTGTATCTGCTACTGAAGAACCAGAAAGCCCTCCAAAGAATAAACAAGCGAGTACGTCTACCATAGCTAGTCCGCCTCTTATTCTTCCGACTATTACCTTTGAAAAGTTAACAAGTCTTGTAGAAATACCACCTTGTCCCATAATCTCTCCTGCAAGTATAAAGAAAGGAATAGTGATTAGTGAGAAGGAACTAATTCCCTTTGCCGTTTGCTGCACTATTGCCATTAATGGAATTTGCATATATAATGCCGTTGTGACAGCTGATATACCTAATGAAAAAGTGATTGGTACTTTTACTAAAAGTAGTGCAAAGAACACTCCCAGTAAAATATAAATCGCCATTGTATTATCCATAATTTACCTCCAAACTAATTTTGTTTATCTAACGCTAAATCAAAAATTCTTACAATTGTATAAATAATAATCATTACACCTGCAACAGGTAAAACTGCATATAACACTCCTGCTGGAAGCTGCGTTGCAGGAAGTGTAGAACTCATTGTGTTAACGACTAAGTCTTTACCATAGATAAATAAAATTATTCCGTAAAACATTACAGCTAATTCATCAAAATAAAATATTACCTTTTTAACTGGTTTAGGAAGCAAATCAACCACAGCACTAATGCTTAAGTGAGAAGCTTTCTTTACACCAATGGCTGTCGTTATAAATCCAAGCCATATCATTAATATTACAGCAGTTTCCTCAGACCAACGAGGGGTAAACCCTAATACGTATCTAGTAAATACCTGGGTGAATACTATACAAACTAAAATTACTAAGGTTGCCATACATAAATATTCTATAACATTATCTATTTTATTCAGTACTTTTTTAATTGTATTCAATTATATTTCACTCCTTTATTTTTATAAAGTGAAGGAACCCGCTTTATGTACTCATGCCTTTTCCTAAAAGCGGATTCCTATAACTAATCCTATATTATTTTGTTGCTAATATTTCTGTAATTAAATCTTTCCACTCTGCATGTTCATCATACATATGTTTAACTTTATCTTGGAATGCTTGATTACTTTCTAGTTTAGTAATAGTTACTCCACCTTTTGAAACTATTGTAGCTTGAGCTGCTTCTGACTGTTTAAGCCATTCTTCTCTCTCAACTTTAGCTCCAACAGCTGCTGCTGCTTTTACTAGTTTTTGATCTTCTGGTGATATTTTATCCCAAGAGATTTTACTTAATGCTATCATTTCAGGTACTCTTGTATGCTCATCTATTGTTATATGCTTAGCTACTTGATAATGATTAGATGATAAATAACTTGGCCAATTGTTTTCTGCTCCATCTACTACGCCAGTTTGTAGTGCACTATATACATCACCATATGCCATTGGAGTAGGTGATGCACCTAATGATTTAACCATATCCATCATAGGTTTACTTTCTTGTACTCTTATCTTTAAACCTTTTAAGTCAGCTGGAGTTTTAACATCTTTTTTTGTGTTATAAAAATTTCTTGCTCCAGAATCTACCCAACTAAGTCCTACAATTTTACTATCTGCTGCTAAACTAGCAAATATTTTCTCTCCTACAGGTCCTTCTAAAACTCTAAACATTTGATCCTTATCCTTATAAAGATAAGGAAGAATTAAAACACCTATTTGTTTATTAAACTCAGCTAGAGGTGCGGCTCCGATACGTATCGCATCAATAGCACCAAATTGAAGTTGTTCTATAGCACTTTTTTCATCCCCAAGCTGTGAGCCAGAAAATACTTTAATTTTTATTCTACCATTAGTAGTTTTCTCTACTTCTGCTGCAAAGGCTTTGTCTCCTAAAATAGTTGGATACCCTTCTGGTTGATTGTCTGACATTCTTAGTGTAACTGCTTTAGTTTCTGTCTTAGGCGCATCTTTAGTTTCAGTAGCAGCTTTTTTTCCACAACCTGATAACACACCAAGGGTAAGTACAACACATGAAATTATTGCGATAATTTTCTTTTTATTCATTATTTTTTCCCCCTATGAATTGTTTTTATTATTTGTTTTTTATCTATGTGTTTATAATACTATTTCATGTAATCCTTTACTAGAAGAATAACTTGCGATTATATGTAATTCATTGTCCTATTAAAAAAATCCTCAATATCATGTTAAAAACACAGGATATTGAGGAAATAAATTATTTTAGAAAATCTTCTCTTTGTGGTGTAAACACATCTAGTATGGTTGAATCCTCTAGTGCTAAGACACCATGTAGAGCATTTGGTTTAATATAAAAAGTATCACCCACTTTTATTATTTCTTTTTCACCTTCAATATTTACCTCAAAACTTCCTTTTATAATATAGCTAATTTGTTCATGTGCGTGAGCATGAATTTCTCCAACTGCCCCTTTTATAAAATTAACCTCTACCATCATCAAGCTCTCAACATGTGCAAGTATCTTGCGAGATACACCACGACCTAGATCATTGAGTTTAATATCATTGTTTCTTACTATCATATTTTTTCCCTCCTTTTAGCTCTCTGTGGCAAATAACAATTATTAATTGTTATCCCTTATGATAATTTTTAGATTTACAATTACTTATTTTAAGTTATTATCATAAATTATGCGAATTACGACTTTTAAAACTACAAATTACTATATTCCTTAGGTGATATATTAGTATATTTTTTGAATGCTTTGCTAAAATAATTTTGATCTAAATAACCAACCTCAAAGGCAATCTGTTTAACCGATTTATTTCCTTCTACTAACATGCCCTTTGCTTTTTCCATTCTAATTTTAATAATGTATTCTTTAATGTTTATATCGTAGGCTTTAGAGAAAATTCTACTTAAATAAAAGCTACTCATAGATACATACTGAGCTAAATTATCTAAACTTATGTCATTCATATAATTGGTTTCAATATAATTCTTAACTTTCTCTAACAGGTCAATATTTTTACTTCTTTTATAGCTTGATATATAATTTATAAAATTCTTAAGTACCATACTAATACAATTTTTTAAATCTGAAAATTCTTTTAAATCAAGCAATTCACTTAGTATTTTATCTTTATTAATACTTTTAAAATCTTTGCCAACAAATTCAATTATGTCTTCAATAATACTATCCAAAATAGCTAAAATCGTCTTTTTCACAATGGGAAAGTCTGAATTTTCATTTCTGCTTAGTAAATTGCTTAGAATACTGTCTAATTCAATTATTGCTCCAGTTAAATCTTCATTTATAATTTTTCCACTTAAAATATGATTAACTTCATTTATATTGCTATTATTTCTTAATAGGTCACTTTTAGAAGAGTTATTAGTTTCTATGCTTTCACAAACTCTTTTTGCCTCTTTATAAGAAAGGTATAGTTGATTTAGCCCTTCATTGGTAGCTGAAGCACCTATAGATAAAATTGAATCATAGTTTAATTTAAAATCCTCCCGTAGACTATCTAACAAGTTCTCAAAAGCTCGACTTAGAATTTTACTCCCCACGGTTTCATTAAAAACAAATAATATAATATGATTTAAACATAACCCTCCTACTATTTTAGGAAATAAAATACTCAATTTATTTTTTATCACAACTATACTATTTTCATCAAAAATTTTTTTATCCTTTAAATTAAATGTGATACAGCAAAACATAACACTATCAATGTTCAAAATATTTCTATATTCATTAAATTGATCTTCCGTTAAGGTAACTCCATAAGCTATATTTGCAACCATCTGTTTCTCAACATAGGGGGAAATTTTCTTGTAATTTTCTTTTAATTCATTGTTTTTATTTACCATCGAATTTTTTGAGTTAATTTTGTTAATAACTTTATTTAGAGAGCTTATGAATTCATCATTCGAAAAGGGTTTCAGTAAATAATCGCTTACACCAATATGTATTGCTTTTTTAGCGTAATCAAAATAATTAAAGGCAGTTAATATTATAAATTCAGTTTCTTTGTGATTATTTTTAATAAAGCTACAAGCCTCCAGTCCATCCATTATTGGCATATGGATATCCATCAAAATAATATGGGGCTTAAGTGATCTCGCAATGTCTACTGCATCTCTCCCGTTATTTACTTCATCTACAACTTCAATACTTTCAGAAAAGTATTTATCCAAAAGAAATCTAAGCGCCTTTCTTTCTAATGCCTCATCTTCAGCAATTAAAAGTTTTAACACTTTCTTCACCCCCATCAATTGGAATAAAAATTATTACTTCAGTACCTTCTCCTCTTTGACTTTTGATTACAAATAAATCACTTCTATTAAAGTAAAGTTCCAATCTTTTTTTAACATTGAACACTCCTAAGCCTATTGATTCATCTTTTACCTCACTCAATAGAGTATTTATTTTTTCATTGTCCATTCCTACGCCATTATCTTTAATACTAATAGAAATATGGCTATTTTGCTCTTTTACAGTAATATTTATTATACCACCACTATCTTTTTCCCGAAGACCGTGAATTATTGCATTTTCAACTATGGGTTGTATGAGCATTGGAGGAACTTTTACAGAATCTAAATTTTCATCAATATCAAAGCTAAAACTCATTTGATCTTGAAATCTAGTTTCTTGTATAATAACATAGGCCTTTGTCATACGTATTTCTTCCTTTAATTTCACCATTTTATCTTTACAGTCTAAATTGTACCTAAGTATTTTTGAGGTAGCTTCTATTAGTTTCACAGTTTCATCTGCATACTCAAACATAGCAACTCTACTAATAGTATTTAGTGTATTAAATAAAAAATGAGGATCCATTTGTGATTGCAAGGCTGCTAATTGTGTTTCTTTAATTAATTTATCTTTTTCAGCACTTTTAAGTTGTTCTATATGGTAATTATTTTCTATTTCTGATTTTTCATTTAATTCCTCAATAAATTCACGAATACTATGTTTCATTTTATCAAAAGCCTTTGCAAGACTGTTTAATTCATCATATTTTTGGTCTTTAAGATCTGGTATCTCCCATTTTGCAGCGGATAACAACTGAGCATATTTTCGCAGCTTACCCATAGTGTTGTTCAGGTCTCTACTTACTAGCATAATGAAAACGAAACTCACTAATAGAATGAAAATTAATGCAGTGTAAATCTTTACTTCTGTATTTTTGTACTTTCCCATTATAGTAGAATACTCTAAATTACTATAATTCAAATATGACACCACCAGTGATTTAGAATGCTTATTTATATAATTAAATAAGGTCTTTACTTCAGTTAGTTTATCATAACTCTTTGAATCTAATTGTTGTAGATATACGATTTGATTTATTAAATGATCGGACTCAATTTTATAAGAGTCAAACATGTTATTTAAATTTCTTAAATAAATACCACTTTCTTCATCTTTTTCAATGTAGGGCTCTATTTCAATTATTAAATTCTTAATTTTATCATTTGAATAAGTATATTTTCGGATATTCTCATCATCCTTTGTTTTTATAAACATATCAAAAAAGCCCCAACTATTACTAAATTCCAAAGATAGTTTACTCAATTTAATATTTATTTCAGTAACCTCATCATATTTCTGAGAGGTAATATTGCTTTCATATAATGAAAAAATGAAACCAATGCTTATCAGCAAAATAATAAGAATAAAATTATTAAAAACAACGCTTCCTATAGATTTCTTATTAACAGCTCTTTTAAATTTCATTATATCTCCTTTAAAATAAAATAAGGAATAACTTTGGAATTTAGAATCTTATTATGATTATACTATTTACTCTGTTTATAATCTATATTCCTATAAATTTTCTTTGATTTTGTTTATTAACAGATTGTATTCTTCATCTTTAAGAAGAACTTTATCACTAGGTGACATTTCAAATGTTCCTCCAAAGCTAGGTCCATTTTCATATTTAGGAACTATATGAAAATGAAGATGAGTCATCTTATCAGCATAAGCACCATAATTGATTTTATCAGGGGAAAATGCTTTGCTTAAAGCACCTGCAACTCTTGAAACATCTTTCATGTAAAGTGAACGCTCCTCATCATTTAAATCAAAAAGCTCACTTTTATGTCCATTATATGCTACAACACATCTTCCCTTATAAGTCTGTTCTTTAAATAAATATAAGGTTGAAGCCTCAAGCTTACATATTTCAATCATTAAATTGGTAAGTCTTTCATCCTTAACGCAATAAAAACAATCATTATCAAAGTTCATATTTAATTTCTCCTTTTTTATTTTATTCAGTTGTTACCTTCATATTTTAGTATGACGGTAACAACGGTGATTTGATATTAGAAGTTTCATTAGAGATAACTAAAGTGTAACTCCATTCTTGAAAATAGCTAACTCTCTAAAGTTATTCACTTCATTGTTCACTAATTCCCCACTAGCTACTTTAATTATATATTCTATAAATTCCTCAGTCAAAGCTTCTAAGGACTTATCCTGAGTTAAACTTCCAGCATTAAAATCAATCCAATGAGGTTTTAATTTATATATTTGAGTGTTAGTTGAAATCTTCATTGTAGGTACAAAACTTCCAAATGGAGTGCCCCGTCCTGTTGTGAAAAGAACCATTTGACATCCAGACGCAGCTAGAGCAGAGGATGCTACTAAATCATTACCTGGAGCACTTAAAAGATTAAGTCCTTTAATCTTTAAGACTTCCCCATATTTAAGCACATCCATAACTGTAGCAGTACCTGCTTTTTGTGTGCAGCCTAGTGATTTATCTTCAAGAGTAGTTATACCACCCGCTTTATTTCCTGGAGAAGGATTTTCATACACTGGCTGCTTATACGTCATAAAATATTCTTTAAAGTCATTAATTAAATTAACTGTTTTGTTATATACCTCATCATTATTAGCTCTAGCCATTAGAAGAGTTTCTGCTCCAAACATTTCAGGCACTTCTGTGAGTACTGTAGTTCCACCTTGAGCTACAAGGAAATCAGAAAATTTCCCCACAAGAGGGTTTGCAGTTATACCTGAAAGCCCATCAGAGCCTCCACATTTTAGACCAATTTTAAGTTCTGACAAACTGCAACTTTCCCTTTTATCCGCTTTCATGATCTCATAAAGTTCTACAAGTAGATTAGCCCCTTCTTGTATTTCATCAGAAACTTCTTGTGAAATTAAGAACTTTACTCTTTTTTCATTAAATTCACCTAAAGATTTTTTAAAATCAGCCATACTATTATTCTCACATCCAAGTCCTAATACTAAAACTCCGCCGTTATTGGGATGTTTAACTGCATCGCCTAATATTGTTCTTGTACTAATATGGTCCTCTCCAAGCTGTGAGCAACCATAGTTATGCTTTAAAACTAAAATATTATCTATATTTACATTCCCTACCATCTCTTTAAACCTATCAATAATTCTATCAGCTATTCCGTTTACGCAGCCTACAGTTGGAACTATCCAAAGTTCATTTCTAATACCTACATTTCCGTCAATTCTTTTATAGCCATTAAAGTTTAATTTTCTATTTGTAAAACTATTTTCTATAAGTTTTTGATTAAAGTTATATTCCTTTATTCCATCTAAATTTGTTTTTATATTATGCGTATGTATCCACTGTCCTTTAGAAACATCTACAATTGAATGTCCTATAGGAAATCCATATTTTATAATATCTTCATTCACTTTAATATCAGAAGTGGCGATTTTATGGCCTCTTTTAACTTCTTCTTTTAGTGTGACTTCTTTATTACCTAAAGAAATCACTTCACCCTTTGATACATCCGTTAACGCCACTACTATATTATCATTTTCATGTATCTGTATTATATTTTTCATGAGTATACCCTCACTTTCATTATAAAACTTCTTTAAGCGCTTCACCAATTCCACTTTTCTCAATGTTTGTTAAATAACGTGTTACTGCATTTGTTAAACCTTGTACTTCATTCAAATCCATCTTCCAAACTTTTTTATATGCGAGTACTGTAGTTACTAAATTTCTTAAGGCTTCCTCAGTTCCATCACATTTATCCCATGCAGTTTTGTAAAGCTCTAAAACATCCGCGTCATCTGATAACTTAATTATTTCTTCTCCTCTTTTGCCTTTATAGAATTCTATAAGTGCGGCTAGGGAGAATACCAATCTTTTAGGCAGTTCGCCCTTTATTTTTACAAACTGTAATAAAGAAGGCAAATCTCTTGTTTCATACTTTGACATTGAATTTAAAGATATACTCATTAAATAATGCTTAACAAAAGGATTCATAAATCTTTCAAGAACAACCTTTGCATAGTACGCTAATTCTTCTTCTGGAAGATCTAATGTAGGAATTATTTCCTCATATATCGTGTCTTTAATAAATTTCCCCATTACTTTATGCTCAACAGATTCTGCAACTGTATTTAGACCATAAAGATATGATACTGGTACCAGGGATGTATGCGATCCGTTAAGAATTCTTACTTTTCTTATTCTATAAGGCGTCATATCCTCAACAAATTTAACATTAAGACCTGCCTTAGCAACTGGGAATTCATTTTCAATCCATTGTGGTCCTTCGATTATGAAAAGGTGAAAATGCTCTCCAATATTAACTAAGTTATCCTCATATCCGAGTTCCTGTGTTATCTCTTTTATAGTATCTCTTGGGTATCCTGGAACTATTCTATCTACAAGTGTTGAGCAAAAGGTATTAGCCTCATTTATCCAAGTAGCAAAACCTTTTTCTAAATTCCAAAGCATCGCAAACTTAAGAATTATTTCTTTAAGTTTATCGCCATTTCTGTCGATAAGTTCACAAGGTATTATTATTAAGCCCTTATCCTTTTGTCCATTAAATGTTTTAAACCTATTGTATAAAAGTGCTGTTAATTTCCCTGGAAAACTTTTTTGTGGTTTATCTTCTAGCTTATCATTTTCATCATAAGCAATTCCTGCTTCAGTAGTGTTTGAAAATACAAATCTTAATTCTGGGTTTTCAGCAATTTTTAAATATTCTGCATGCTGAGTATAAGGATTTATTCCGCGGCTTATACTATTTATAACTGAATGCTCGGCAATTGCTTTCCCTTCATTCATTCCTTGTAAATAAAGAGTATACAAACCATCTTGCTGATTTAACTTATCCACTAGCCCAAATTCAATAGGTTGAACTACTACTACACTACCATTAAAACCCGCCTGCTTATTCATTTTATCAATTTGCCAGTCTACAAATGCTCTTAAAAAATTACCTTCTCCAAATTGAAGCACCTTTTCTGGATACTGTTTATATTCACCATATATTTCCTTGTTTAATATCATTTTTATTCCTCCTTATCTTTCAATTGTTTTTTCCTTACCAATAAACGCCATTAATTGTTGGAGATTTGGATAACCTTCCATGTCTCCCTTTACCAGCACTGCCATGGCCCCAACTCCATTAGCTTGCTCAGCGCAAACTCTTAAATCTAATTTGTTTAAAATTCCAGAAAGAAAACCTGCAGCAAATCCGTCTCCTGCACCCACTGTATCTTGAGGGTTTTCTAGCCTATATGAATTCACATACAATTTATTCGCTTTATCAACTACATAGCAACCTTCTTTTCCAAGCTTAACAGCTACCACACTACACCCCATATTCATAAATTGCTCTGCAATATCCTCAGGTTTGGAGAGTCCAAGGAGCATTTCTCCTTCATCTATACCTGGAAAAATTATATCTGATTGCTTTGCAATTTGTAGAAGCACAGGTATTGCTTCTTCCCTAGTCCACAATTTCAGTCTAATATTAGGGTCAAAGGAAACTAGTACATTATTTGCTTTCGCAATTTCTATAGCCTTAAATACTGATTTTCTACAAGTTTCAGAAAGGGCTGGTGTAATACCCGTAATATGAAGTATTTTTGCTTCTTTAATATAAGATTCATCTAGTTCTTCTGGTTTTAAAGTACTAGCTGCTGAATCTTTTCTGTAATAATACACATTGGGATTAGAATGCATAAATCTTTCCTTAAATAGTATCCCCGTACTTTTTTTAGAATCAAAAATTACTCTGGATACATCTACACCTTCTCCTCTAATTGTAGCTTGTATATACCTTCCAAATTCATCATTCCCAAGCTTTGAAAACCAACCAACATCATGTCCCAGTTTTGCAAGCGCAATTGCAACATTGGACTCTGCTCCTGCAATAGATTTATTAAAATTTTGAACGTACCTTAAAGGTCCTGAAGAATCTGGTCCAAATAAAACCATAGACTCTCCAAAAGTTACTACATCCATAATTATCTTTGCACCCTTCCTGACGCATCGCCGTTCATAAGCGTTTCTACCTCTTCTTTACTCGCAAGGTTGAAATCTCCTTCTACACTATGCTTAAGGCAAGAAGCAGCCACTGCATATTCAAGGGATTCTTGATGTGAGAGCCCAGAAGTTAAACCATATATAAGTCCTGCACCAAAGGAATCTCCGCCACCAACTCTATCTACTATGTGCATTTTATACTTTTTCGAACTATAGAATTCTATTCCATCATAAAGCATTGCAGACCATCCATTATCTGAAGCAGAAAAGCTTTCTCTAAGGGTAATTGCAACATATTTTAATCCAAATCTCTCTGTAAGCTTTGTTGCAACACTTTTATAGCCTTCATGATTTATGCTTCCACCAGTTATATCTGTTCCCTCTGCACTAATTCCAAAAACTTTTTCAGCATCTTCTTCATTTGCTATTACTAAATCACAGTATTTAACAATTTCGCCCATTACTTTACCAGCTTTTTCACTGCTCCATAGTTTTTTTCTAAAGTTCAAATCTACACTTACCATAACGCCGGCTTCTTTTGCTGCCTTTACTGCATCCAGTGTTATTGCTGCACATTCATCAGATAGCGCAGGAGTTATTCCTGTAAAATGAAACCACTCAGCACCATTAAAAATCTCACTCCAGTTAAAATCTTCTCTTTTAGCCTGAGCAATTGCTGAATAAGCTCTATCATATATTACCTTAGAAGGCCTCTGAGATGCTCCTTTTTCGCAGTAATAAATACCTACTCGCTCTCCGCCTCGTACAATCATATTAGTATCTACGCCATATTTTCTAAGCTCATTTACTGCGGCTTGACCAATTTCATGTTTAGGTAATTTTGTTACAAAGTATGCATCCTTACCATAATTCGAAAGTGATACAGCAACATTTGCTTCCCCTCCGCCATAAACAACTCCAAATTCTTTTGCTTGTGCAAATCTTTCAAAACCAGCTGGTGCAAGTCTAAGCATTATTTCACCAAAAGTTATAATTTTACTCATGTTATTTCTCCCCTCTTGCTTTTCTAACTGCGTCAACAAACTTAGCAGCAGTTTCAGTTATTAATTCATAATTCCCGGTCTTTGCTCCCTTTGTCAGATCTCCACCAGTTCCTACGGCTATTGCACCGGCCTTAATCCAATCTTTAACATTATCAAGGGATACTCCACCTGTTGGCATAAAGTTAGCTTGTGGAAGAGGTCCTTTAAATGAGCTAATAATTGATGGCCCAAAAACATTTCCTGGGAAAACCTTAATAATTTCTACGCCGAGTTCAAGTGCTTCTACTGCTTCTTTTACTGTCATTACGCCAGGCATTACTGCTATTCTATACCTATTACACAATTTTACAGTTTCTACATTTAAACTTGGACTTACTATATACTTTGCCCCAGCTAGAATGCAAGCTCTTGCTGTTTCTGGATCAAGAACAGTTCCAGCTCCAATGAGCATGTCTTCATCATCTTTATATATTTCAGTTAATTCTTTGATTATATCTACCGCACCGGGTACTGTCATTGTTATTTCAAGTGCTTTAATTCCACCTTTTTTAACTGCCTCTACTATTTTTACTCCTTCTTCTTTTGAATTTGCTCTAATTACTGCTACTATTCCTGCCTCACTTATTTTTTTAATCATTTCTAATCTTTTCATTATTTACACCCCTTATTTTTTATTTTATTTTAATTTTTATACTTTTTTTATATTTAGAAAAGTTTGCTATGGATTGCATATCATATAGAAACATCCCACTGAGCTTTAATTAAATCAATTGTATGCATTACTTCTATAGATTCCTTCCAATTCATCTTGTCGCTTTCAAGTTTTTCACTATTAATGCAATTCATAACTTCTTGAATTTCAAATTCATAGCCATTGCATTTATGAGGTATGCTCACTTCTTCTTCTATTCCATCACAACACAACACAGCCTTTTCACATTTCCAGTATTGTGGGAGTACAATTCTACCCTTAGTTCCCATTATATGCCCAAGTCCTGGTGTTACAGCATTTAATGAACAGCAGAAAGCAGCAACTTTGCCACCTTCGAATCCAAAATTAACTGTAGTCTGAACATCTACACCAGTTTCTCCAATATAGGCAATGCTCTTTATATTATTAGGAGTTGCATGGAATAAATAATGACACAAGGATACTGGATATATTCCTATATCTAAAAGAGCGCCTCCACCTAATGCAGGGTTTAACTTAATGCCCTCAGGACTTAAATACCTACTAATTCCAAAATCACCTTGAAACATTCTTACTTCACCAATTAGACCATCACTAATCCACGAATTAACTTTTTCATATATAGGTAAAAATCTAGTCCACATAGCTTCCATAAAAAACATCTTATTATCTCTTGCTACTTTTATAACTTCTCTTGTTTGTTGCTCATTCATAGCTACAGGTTTTTCACAGAGCACTGCTTTACCATTCTTTAGAAACAATATTGATATTTCCTTATGAAATACATTTGGCACTGCCACATATACTGCATCTATATCCTTGTCTTTCGACAGTTCTTCATAACTACCGTAACACTTATCTTTTGAAACACCATATTCTTCTCCAAAACCTTCTGATTTTTCCTTGGAACGTGATGCTACTGCGCAAAGATCACCATCTTGAAGTATTTTCAAAGCATCTGCAAATTTATGAGCCATGTTACCTGGTCCTACAATTCCCCATCTGATTTTACTCATTCTTTCACCTCTTAACTTATTTAAAATTTTAACAGTATTTTTTTAAAGTTAATCGAATAGAACCTTTTCCCTGGATCAATTCTTTGAAATAAGTTTCAATTTTTTCGCCCAATCCTACTTCATATAAATTAACACCAAAGATTGATTTATTAGATAAAATCTTAATTAAAGTCTCATGAACATTTTGAGTTTGATTAAATTTAATATCAGCTATTATTGTGGTTAATAATGAAAGCATAGGATCAGGACTTAATTCAAAAACATTTCCATTATCATCTATAGCCATTAAATAACGACACCATCCTGCTATAGCAAGAGGTATAAATGTTAGGTTTTTAACATCTAAATTAGGATTTTCAGCATAAGCTTTGATAGTCTCCCCAAAACGTATGCCTAATTTTTGTGAAGTATCGCAGACTATTCTTTGTGGTGTATCAGGCATAAATGGATTTGGTAATCGTACTTGCATTACTTCATCTATAAATTCCTTGGGTGATATAATGCCTGGGTTTACAACAACAGGTAACCCCTCCACATAACCTATATTTTTTATTAATGTTACAAGTTCACTATCTTTCATTTCATCTGATATTTTATTGTAAGAAAGTAGACATCCATAAATAGCCAGTGCTGTATGAAGAGGATTTAAACAAGTGCAAACTTTCATTTTTTCCACTTTATCTACAGTTTCTTTATCTGCATAAATAATGCCGCCACTACCCAGTGGAAGTCGCCCATTTTTAAAATTATCTTCAATAACTAAATACTGAGGTTCTTCAGCATTAACAAAGGGTGCAATATATGTGTTTTTCGAGGTCATAATTGCTTCAGTATCTTCAAACCCAATATCCTTTAACATATCAATAACAGACTGCGCAGGTCTTGGTGTAATTTTATCTATCATAGTCCAAGGATATGATATATCTTTTGTTACATAAGTTAGAAATTCAGCTTCTACTAATTTACTTTCTGTCCAATGTGTTGCAAATGTAGTAATAGCGTTTTCTAACTTTGTACCATTATGAGAACAATTATCCATACTTACCAAAGTAAATGGTAGTCTATCATTTTTAAATCTTTCATAACATAATGCTGCAAGTTTACCAATATAACTGGTTACTGAGGTTGGCCCATTATTAAAATCATTCATTACATCTTTTAGAAATTCATTGTTTCCATTTACTAAACTATAGCCTTTTTCTGTAATTGTAAAAGAAACCATTTTTAAAGTCTGACTTTTAAAAATTTCTTTTAGTCTATTCCAATCCTTTAAATTGTTTGTATCTACACATAAGGATTCTGCAATACTCCCAATCACTTTTTTGTCTAAGCTCCCATCGGCTTTTAAAGTTACCAAAACGCTTAGATCATCAAATTTCTTATAACACTTTTCAATTATTTCATAATCATACCCTTCGGCAACTATTATTCCTGTATCTAATACTCCACTATTTAACAAGTCTTGGCAGACAGCTGCAGGAAAGGCACGGAATATATTTCCTGCCCCGAAATGTACCCATTCTGGTTTTGCTTTAGTATCCACAATCATTTTATTTCGGTCAAATTTAGGTAATTCAAAACCATGTTCTTCCCAAAGTTTTCTATTATTTAATTCTTCTTGTCTAAGTTTCAAGTGAATCCCCTCCTTATATTTAATTTTATCTACAATTATTTTTACTACTATTTTGTCTTGCTGCTTTTTTCAATTGCCTCTATTAATCCATTTATATAAGTAGCTCCTAGCGCACGATCATATAAGCCGTATCCCGGCATTGCAACCTCACCCCAAATAGCACGACCATGGTCAGGACGAACTGGTCCATCAAATCCAATTTCATGTAGTGCACTCATTATTTCATACATATCTATTGAACCATCTTTTGATAAATGAGCTGCTTCATCAAATTTACCTGGTGCAAGATGTACTATATTACGTACATGTGCAAAATGAATTCTTCCCTTTGCCGATCGGATTACATCACAGATATCGTTCTTAGGGTTTGATCCTAAGGAGCCTGTACATAGTGTAAGTCCGTTAAATTTTGCATCTACTGCATTTAGGAGTTTTAATATATTTTCTTTATTATTTATAATTCTTGGTAAATTAAATACAGGCCATGCCGGATCGTCTGGATGAATTGCCATCAATATATTGTATTTTTCACAAACTGGACGAATCTTATTTAAAAAGTATACAAGATTGTCGAATAATTTTTCTTCATTAACATCTTTATATTTTTCAAACAATTCTTTTACATATTCTAATCTTTCCGGTTCCCAACCTGGCATTACAAATCCATTACTATTTTTATCGATTTGTTCAAACATTTTAACAGGATCAATTTTATCAATTAAGTCTTGATCATAGGATAAAACAGTAGATCCGTCTGCCCTCATTTTAGCAAGATCTGAGCGAGTCCAGTCAAATACAGGCATAAAATTATAACAAACCATATTAATACCGGCCCTGCCTAAGTTTTCTAAGGTTTCTATATAATTTTCAATATATTGTTCTCTTTCAGGTAGTCCTATTTTAATAGAATCGTGAATGTTTACACTTTCTATTCCTTCTATTTTGAGTCCACTGGCTTCAACTTCTTCTTTTAATTTCAAAATTTTCTCTAGTGGCCATACTTTTCCGGCTAGGATATCATAAAGTGTTGTAATAACCCCTGTAACACCTGGTATTTGTCTTATTTGCTTTAGGGTAACTGAGTCGTGCTTGCTACCGAACCATCTTAATGTCATTTTCATAAAATTGTCCTTCCTCTCTATATTATAAATTACTCTCGATATCTCACTCATTCTTAAAATCTCATCATTTCAAAAAGAAACCTTCTTGGTATATATTGAATTTTTGTATTTATGTGGGCATAGATAGGTGACTTAA
>Ga0209123_1000446_pt1 | contig 54238 bp, 59 predicted proteins | sample BarGraIncu00431A_FD_184500 | JGI IMG/M metagenome (GOLD analysis project Ga0209123, IMG submission 184500) | Arctic peat soil microbial communities from Barrow, Alaska, USA - Barrow Graham LP Incubations 004-31A (SPAdes) (version 2) | ecosystem: Environmental > Terrestrial > Soil > Wetlands >... | reverse complement strand
GACGGATCGCCGGATTCAAGCCGCATCAACGTCGGAATCGACACCCCAATGCGCTTGGCGCGCGTGGCCAGCGACTCCTTGCGCCGCACCCGGGCCACCGCCAGATGCGAGCCCAAAGTCTCAAGGGCATGCATGGTCTGAGGTGGGATTTTGGAGAGGGCGACGGCTTGTTTTAGCATAGTTTATGTATATAGAGTTCATCTTTTGATATTATTTTGTCAATATCTATATTCATAAAAGGCGGCTTCAAGGCGGTTGAAACGCACAGACATCACGCACGGTCATCGCCATTCGCTTCACTTTTGATAGCTGATCACGCAATAGCGACGGTGGCTGGGGGCCGATTTTCTGATTATCTCGACCAACTGGAATACAGACGATTCGACATTCAAGCATTCCCCCGCTTTCGTTGACGGGCATGTCTCAATAGGTCAATTGCATTCGACTGCCGCGCCTGATCGCATCAGCCACCTCTGGTTTATGCAGCGACAGCACGTTGTCGAATACATCCTGCACATATGGTGCTACCCAGTATTGGGAATCCTCCGGCGGTAATTCACTACATTCCAAGTAGTCCAGGTGATCACCCGACATCATGTAGTGATCGTTAATCGAAAAGACGTAGGCCAAGTGAAGGATAAAGATGCCCCGCAAGTCGAGCATCAACTGATCAAGAGTGCGACCCCGATGCGGCAGATAAACCTCGCTGTTGTTCAGCATGACATTGGCAAAAAAGTTGTAGTGGGCATGATCGTTGCACCGGTCACGGACCTGCTTGTAGAAATCGTCGGCGTAGAGCAAGCCGTTGATTTCCGCCAAGCGCTCAGACGACCGGATATAGCGTGACATCACGCGATATTCTGGCAAACGAGCCTTGCCATGCAGCCAGTCGTTCACCTGACGCACGATGAGGCTCTCAGCAGTGAGTTTCACCGTATTGAAATGATCGCGAAGATAAAGATTTGAATAAACATTGATGATTGTCGAGTCGTAGTATTTGCGAAGCAACGCGTAGCCATCATTAATCTGCCCTGCTCGTAGAACCGTGCTGATGGAGTTGAGAGTCCCTGCGATCCCTGTGTAAACGTACGTATCTATGTTGCAAATGGCGGTTGTCCCCATCGATGCAAACTGGAAGATGCCGTCCGCCAACTGCTCATAAAACCGGGAAAAACGGCCAAGTTCTTCGAAGGCTTCATGCTGCAAATACTCTGAATCTGACACTCTCATGGATTGACTCGGGTTATATGCTTGCGCGTGAGAAACAAGACTAATTTTTTGTGCACTTCGGGCTAATTCCGCCTGCGCGCTTGTACGAAATTATTGAACGTCTGCACCGACTTTCATCGTTGGGACTCTGCAATGCCCATGACGCTGACTCTTGGCAAGCGATTACCTCGCTATTTAGAAGCAGCTCAGGAATGCAGGGGAGAAGCTGAAAGCTTGACACCCAGTGCATTCAGCAGTTTGAGCATCGTGTCGTAACGTGGTTTAGCGCCAGGGGTCAGTGCCTTGTAGAGGCTCTCGCGTCCCAGGCCAGTGTCTTTGGCAAGCTGAGCCATGCCACGGGCGCGCGCTACATCGCGCACGGCGGTCAGAAAGACATCGGGGTTTGGATCTTCCAACGCAGCGGTGATGTACTCGGCAATGGTTTCTTCATCATCAAGGTAGTCGGCTGCATCGAAGGTAGCAAATTTGGTCATGAAGTCACTCCTTATTGATAGTCCGCGCCATCTCAATGGCGCGTTTAATGTCACGCTTCTGCGACGACTTGTCGCCGCCCAGCAAAAGCAGATAAACCACCTCACCACGGCGAGTGAAATAGACGCGGTAGCCAGGGCCAAAATGAATGCGCATTTCAGATACCCCTTCGCCCACGGACTCACAATCACCAAAATTTCCAAACTCGGCAGACCGGATGCGATGAACGATGCGGGCACGGCCCAGCTTGTCTTTCAATGCCGTGAGCCAGGCGTCAAACTCATCAGAACGTTGAAAGCTATTCATGCGGCCAAGTGTATCCAATTAGATACTGGAACGCAATCACGATGAGCACAGGCATCCTCGGCTGGCGCTGGTTGAATCAGCGCGGTTATGAAAAGGAGAGGTTTGACCGTTAGCAACCCAGCTCACGAAAGCTCCGGCGCATGCGCAATAGCTGCGCCTGAACATCTGCCAAGGCTTGTTGTTTGACAAGCTTCTCTTGCTTCTCCGCAGCGGGAATCTCAGCATCAAGGCGACGACATTCCCGCTGTGCATCCGGGGTGAGCTTCATGCGGCGGCCCTGAACATCGAGTTGCTTCGCATCCATTCCGGTGAGTGGATGAAGTGCATCAGCAATGATCTCTCTGTACTGTTCATGGCGCACATCATTTCCCACCTGCTCGCGGCCAGAGGTCTTGCTGAGACCGCGTGTGGGTTCCACATCAATCTTCTGAGCGCCAAGACAAGGGGTGTCGGAATAAACCACCTTGCCCGCCACCTCGCACTTGAAAACAGACCTCGATGTGGACGGGAATTTCTGTGCGTAGGCCTGCGTCGAAGCGAAGGCAAGTGACGCTGTTGCGATGAGGAAGGCGCGGTGAAATTGCATGCGGCTCATTCTAGAAGCCAGATTGGCCGCCCTGACACCTTCACCACTCGCTCTCATTTAAATAGCTGCTCACACAGGTACTACGGCGCCTACAGCCCAATTTACCTTAAGAAAAACTCAGCGCCCCAAGTCCTTCGCACTCACCCCCGCTATCCCCCAGTTTTCCTTCGGCACGTCCTGAATCCAGACGCGCACGTTGGCGATGGGGGCGCCGGTGGCTTCGACCAGGGCGGCGCTGACTTTCTCGATGACGGCGCGTTTCTGCTCTTCGGTGCGGCCTTCAATCATGTAGATCTGTGCAAATGGCATGGGGGTTCTCCAGACAAGTTATTGGGGTTGATGGTGACAGCGATTAAACAAAACGAATGCTGGTGCTGCCCATGCCTTGCACGCGCAGGGTGACGTTGTCGCCCGCTTGCACCGACACGGCTTCGGTGATGCCGCCCGACAAAATCAGGCTGCCGGCCGGGATGCATTCGCCACGTTCGGCCAGGTGATTGGCCAGCATGGCGATGGCGGCGGCGGGGTGGCCGAGCACGGCGGCACCGGCGCCAAAGGCGACGGCCTGGCCGTTTTTCTCCATCACGATGCCGACGGTGCGTAGGTCCACGCCGGACACGGCCATCGGTTGTCCGCCGACCACGAAGCGCGCGGCCGAGGTGTTGTCGGCTACCACGCTTTTCAGGTCGAACTTGAAGTCGCGGTAGCGGCTGTCAATGACCTCGATGCCGGGCATCACAAAGTCGGTGGCGGCCAGCACGGCGCCGATGTGGCAGCCGGGGCCGCGCAGCTCGGTCTTGGTGACGAAAGCGATTTCGGGCTCGACCTTGGGGTGGATCAGTTCACTCACTTTGCACTCGCCGCCATCGGGCACGGCGTAGTCGTCGGTCATGAAGCCGAACACGGGGGTGGTCACGCCCATTTGCTTCATCTTGGCGTGCGAAGTCAGCCCGGCTTTGAGGCCGATCACGCGGGCGCCACGCGCCACTTTGCGGCGACGGATTTCATCCTGGATGGCGTAGGCGTCGTCCCAGTCCATGTCGGGATGGTCGTCGGTGATCTTGGTGGTGTCTTGCTGCTGCAGCTGGCAGTTTTCCAGGCGTTCGGCCAGGGCGAGAATGGTGGCGTTGTCGAGTTTCATGCGGCTACCTTGGTTTGATTTTGACGGGCGCGGGCCAGGGTCATGGCGGTGTCTTCGATCATGTCTTCCTGCCCGCCGACCATGCCGCGGCGGCCCATTTCGACCAGGATGTCACGGGCGCTTACGCCGTATTTCTTCTCGGCGCGCTTGGCAAACAGCAGGAACGAGCCATAGACACCGGCGTAGCCCAGCGTGAGTGCGTCACGGTCGATGCGGATCGGGAAGTCCATGATTGGCACCACCAGGTCTTCGGCCACGTCCTGAATCTTGTACACATCGACCCCGGTGGCAACGCCCATCAGGTCCAGCACTGACACCAGCACTTCCATTGGCGTGTTGCCCGCGCCAGCGCCCAGGCCAGCGGCGGCGGCGTCGATGCGGTTGGCGCCGACTTCAATGGCCGCGATGGAGTTGGCCACACCCATGGCCAGGTTGTGGTGACCGTGAAAGCCCAGCTCGGTCTCGGGCTTGAGGGCGGCGCGCACGGCGGTCAGCTTTTGCTTCACATCGTTGGGCAGCATGTGGCCAGCAGAGTCGGTGACGTAGATGCAGTTGGCACCGTAACCCTGCATCAGCAGCGCCTGGCTGACCAGCTTTTCAGCGCTGGCCATGTGGGCCATCATCAGGAAACCGACCGTGTCCATGCCCAGCTCGCGCGCCTTGGTGATGTGCTGCTCGGACACATCAGCTTCGGTGCAGTGCGTGGCCACGCGGATGGTGCTCACGCCCAGGTCCTTGGCCATCAGCAAATGATCGACGGTGCCGATGCCGGGCAACAGCAGTGCCGAAATTTTGGCCTGCTTCATCAGCGGGATCACCGCACCCAGGTATTCCTCGTCGGTATGCGCCGGGAAGCCGTAGTTGACCGAGCTGCCGCCCAGGCCGTCGCCGTGCGTGACTTCGATCAGCGGGATGCCCGCCGCATCCAGCCCGCAGGCGATGGTTTTCATCTGGTCCAGCGTCATCAGGTGGCGCTTGGGGTGCATGCCGTCACGCAGGGTCATGTCGTGAAGGGTGATTTTTTTGCCTTGCAATGTCATGTCAGTTCTCCTAAGGGGTTCAGGCAAAAGCCGGGGTGGCTGCGGGCGCGGCGGTGGCCTTGAGTGTGAGGCGGCCAGCGAGGATTTCTTCGGCAAACATCTCTGCCGTGCGGGCAGCAGCGGCCGTCATGATGTCCAGGTTGCCGGCGTACTTGGGCAGGTAGTCGCCCAGGCCTTCGACCTCCATGTAAACCGAGACGCGGTTGCCGTCAAACACCGGGCCGTTGACCAGGCGGTAACCTGGTACGTACTTTTGCACCTCGGCCAGCATCTGGTGGATGGAGGCGGTGATTTTTTCCTGATCCGGTGTGGTTTCTGTCAGGCAATGCACGGTGTCGCGCATGATCAAAGGCGGCTCGGCCGGATTCAGAATGATGATGGCTTTGCCCTTCTTGGCACCGCCCACTTTCTCGACCGCACCGGACGTGGTGCGGGTGAATTCGTCGATGTTTTTGCGCGTGCCGGGGCCGGCCGAGCGGCTCGACACGGTGGCAACGATTTCGCCATAGGCTACCGGCTGCACGCGGCTCACGGCTGCCACCATCGGAATGGTGGCCTGGCCACCGCAAGTGACCATATTGACGTTCATCTCGCCCTTGCCAACGTGTTCCAGCAGGTTCACCGGTGGCACGCAAAACGGGCCGATGGCCGCTGGCGTCAGATCGATCATCATCACGCCCAGTTCATTGAGCTTGCGGCTATTTTCTGCATGCACATAAGCGCTGGTGGCGTCAAAGGCGATTTGCACGCCGTCGGCCAGCACATGCGGCACCAGGCCGTCCACGCCCTCGGCGGTGGTTTTGATGCCCATCTCGCGGGCGCGTTTGAGGCCGTCAGATTCAGGGTCGATGCCGACCATCCAGACCGGCTCCAGCACTGGGCTGCGTTTCAATTTGGCGAGCAGGTCGGTGCCGATATTGCCGGGCCCGATCAGGGCGCATTTGATTTTTTTCATGAAAACTCCGTAGGTAAAAAGTTAAATGAGGGAGCGCACCACGCCGCCTTCAACCCGCAGTGCGGCGCCGTTGGTGGCGGCGCTGCGCGGGCTGCACACATAGGTGACCATGGCGGCGACCTCAGCCGGTTCGATAAAGCGCTTTAACAACGAGGTGGGGCGCGCGTATTTGAAAAAGTCGTGTTCAGCCTGCGCCAGCGTCTGACCCGCCTCACGCGCCAGCGTGGCAAGGAACTCGCCTACGCCTTCGGTGCGCGTGGGGCCGGGCAACACGGCATTGACCGTGACGCCGGTGCCAGCACAGGTTTCCGCCAGCCCGCGCGACACCGACAGCTGGGCCGATTTGGTCATGCCGTACTGCACCATCTCGGCGGGTGGACAAATGCCCGACTCGCTGGAGATAAACACAATGCGGCCCCAGCCGCGCGCTTTCATGCGCGGCAGGTGGTGGCGACTCAAGCGCACGCCGCTGAGCACATTGACTTCAAAGAAGCGGCGCCAGTCTTCGTCGCTGATTTGCTCGAAGGCTTTAGGCTCGAAGATGCCCAGGTTGTTGACCAGCACATCCACCTCGCCTGCGGCGTCCAGCAGGCGCTGGCAACCGGCGGCGCTGGACAAATCAGCCTGCACGCCGTCAATGGCAGCGCCCGGCACTTCCGATTGAATGCGCTCGACCGCATGGGCCAGCCGGGCCGGGTCACGCCCATTGATGATGACGTGCGCGCCCTCGGCCGCCAGTTCGCGCGCCGTCGCCCAGCCGATGCCGGAGGTGGAGCCTGTGACCAGTGCGCGTTTGCCTGTGAGTTGAAGATCCATGGAAATTCCTTATGAAACCTGGCGCACCGCCGGGTACAGCCAGGGCTTGAGCCAGCGGGTCAGTTGCGGGGCCACCAGCCAGGTCATGAGCAGGACCACCAGCGCCGTCAGCAACATCACCCGGGGCAGCAAGGGCCATTCGGCCAGAAACGGTGCCACGCTCAGAAACAAAAAATACACCGTCGGAAAGATGCCCAGCCAGGTCACCACCGCCACTTTCCAGCGCGGTGGCGGGTTTTGTTTGGGCCCCACGGGCGCCGCAAACCAGTAGCCCAGACCGCTGACCTGACGCACCGTTTGGCTCTCGATGTGCGGGGCAATGGCAGCCAGCCCGAGGGAGCGGGTGGGCGACTGTTGCCAGCCTTGCAAGTGCGCCGCGCTGTCAAACGCGAACACGACGTGGTACAGCGCGGGGTCGTCACTGCCGTCTTCGGCCTCTGGGCGAATTAGTTGCCCGCCCAGGTAGCCGGGAAAGGCGCTGGCAGCAGCGGTCATGTCGCCCGACGAGCGCTCAAACGCGGCCTCGTGCCCGGCCTTGACCCGGCGCGTGATCAGCACCGTGACCGCGCCAGCGGGTTTGTCCAGGGTCGCTTCAGCCATGACTCGCCTGCCCTAGTGAAAGCGCACCGAGCAGCTGCCGATGCCGCCAATGGAGACGCGGAAGTTGTCCCCTGCTTTGGCCGGTGACATGGCGGCCAGTGCGCCGGAGAGGATGACCTCGCCCGCCTTCATGCCAATGCCCAGGCGCCCAAGCGTATTGGCCAACCAGGCCACCGCGTTCACGGGCGAGCCCAGCGCGGCAGCGCCAGCGCCGGTGCCGATGATTTCGCCGTTTTTCTCCAGCACCATGCCGCAGGTGGACAGGTCCACGCGGCGCGGGTCCACGGCGCAGTCGCCCAGCACAAAGACGCCGCAGGAAGCGTTGTCGGCCACGGTGTCCTGGATCTTGATCTTCCAGTCGCGGATGCGCGAATCGACGATCTCGAAGCACGGCATCACGCACTCGGTGGCGGCCAACACATCGGCGTTGCTGATGCCGGGGCCCATCAGGTCTTTTTTGAGGATGAAGGCGATCTCGCCCTCGGCTTTGGGCTGAATCAGCGTGCTGGCGGCAATCGACTGACCTTCGTTGTAGATCATGCCGTCGAGCAGGTAGCCAAAGTCGGGCTGGTACACGCCCAGCATGTTCATGACGGCGGCGGAGGTGACGCCGATTTTTTTGCCAACGATGCGCTCGCCCGCACTCAGGCGGCGAGACAGCATGCGCTGCTGGATGTGGTACGCGTTCTCGATGGTGATGTCGGGGTGGCGGGTGGTGAGCGGCTCGACCACGGTTTGCGTGCTCATGGCGTGGTACAGCTCGTCGCCCAGGGTTTCGATCAGTTTGGCGTCCATAGGTAAATTAGTCCTGTTGGTTATATTGAAATGGGCAATGTCATATGCGTTTTAGGCCTCTAGCCCCCGTGCAAACTGCGTGAGCAGCTATTAATACGATAGCTGCTATGGGCGGCATTCATGCCTCTGCCCGTCATTGCGAGCGCAGCGCGGCAATCCAGGGCCATGGACTGCCACGGCCTACGGCCTCGCAGTGACGGATTTGGTCGCTTGTTAATTTCTCACTCCTTCAGCGCATCCGCTTCGCTCAGGAAGTTCTCCACCAGCTGGGCAAAACGGGCCGCGTGTTCGATTTGCGTCCAGTGGCCGCACTGGCCGAACACATGCAACTGGGCACGGGGAATCCATTGCGCCAGCGTCACGGAGTTCGACAGCGGAATCACCTGGTCTTCGCGTCCATGCACCACCAGCGTCTCGTGCGACAAGGCGCGAATCTTGGCCTCAGTGCTTTCCATGGCCGCCACCCAGCGCTGGCGCGGCGCCGGGAACATGGCGGCAAACGACTCCTGAAAGCCTGGCTGGATGCTGGCCTGGTAGCGCAGCTGAGCCAGCTCGTCGGTTACCCGCGAACGATCAAAGGCAAAGATGTCGAGCAATGCGCGCATGTTGGCCAACGACGGCGTATAGCCCCAGACGGCATCGAGCCCGGGCGTGAGGGGAAAGGGCACGCCCACGCTGCCCATCAACACCAGACGGCGCACGCGCTGGGGATGCTTGATCGCCAGCGCCAAGGCCAGCGCGCCGCCAAAGGAGTTGCCCACCAGGTCGGTCTGCGCGATGCCCAGCGTGTCGAGCAAATCGACTGCCTGCTGCACCCATGTGTCCATGCGGTAGTTCGCGTTGTCGCAGGGGTCGCTGGGCCGGTCGGTATAGCCAAAGCCCAGCAAATCGGGGGCAATGACGCGACGCGTTTTGGCCAGAACCGGCAGCAACAATCGCCAGTTGGCCCAGGCGCTGACACCGGGACCGGAGCCATGCAGCAGCAGCACGGGCGCGCCGCTGCCCAGGTCATGCACGTTGCTGTGAAAAGCACCGGTGCGGATGCGCTGGCCGAGTTCTGGATTCGTGCTCATGGGCGGCACGCTTTCAGTACTTAATCATCACGTTGCGCAGCTCGGTGTAGAACTCCAGCGAATGCACACCGCCTTCGCGTCCGATGCCGGACTGCTTGGAGCCGCCAAACGGCGTGCGCAGGTCGCGCAGGAACCAGCTGTTGATCCAGCACAGGCCCACTTCGATTTGGGTGGCGACGAGGCTGGCGCGGCTGATGTCCTGGGTGTAGATGGAAGTGGCCAGACCGTACTTGGTGTTGTTGGCTAAGTGCACCGCTTCTGCTTCGGTATCAAAAGGCTGGATGTGGCAGCAAGGGCCGAAGATTTCTTCGCGCACCACGGTGGCGGTTTCCGGCAAGCCGGTCCAGATGGTGGGCTGCACCCAGCAACCGTCTTTCAACTCATCAGGCATGTCGGGCACGCCGCCGCCGAAGACGATGGTGGCGCCTTCCTCTTTCGCCTTGGCGTAGTAGGACAGCACTTTTTTCTGGTGAATCTTGCTGACCAGCGGGCCGATTTTGGTGTCGGCATCCATCGGACGGCCCGGCTTCATGCCTTCGGCCTTGACCTTGAGTGCGGCCACAAACTTGTCAAAAATCGGGCGCTCGACGTACACGCGCTCAGTGCCCAGGCAGACCTGGCCGCAGTTCTCAAACACCGAGCGGGTGACGGTGTTGACGGCGTTGTCAAAGTCGCAATCGGCAAACACCACGGCGGCGTTTTTGCCACCGAGTTCGAGTGACACCGGGCGGATGCCATCGGCGGCGGCTTTCATGATGGCGGTGCCGGTTTTGGTCTCACCGGTGAAGGTGATGCCATTCACATCGGGGTGCGCGGTCAACATGGCCCCGGCGGAATTGACGCCAAATCCGTTCACCACGTTGTACACGCCGGGCGGCACGCCGACCTTGTTCATCACCTCGCCTAAGAGCGTGGCGGTGGCGGGGGTGGCTTCGGACGGCTTGACGACCACGGTGTTGCCGCAGGCCAGCGCTGGGCCGACCTTCCAGGTCATCAGCAGCAGCGGCAGGTTCCACGGGCAGACCACGGCGATGACGCCGCGCGGGGTGCGTATGCCGTAGCTGCGTGCGGTCTTGCCGTCGGGCGTGCGCATCTCAAATGATTCGGTCGAGGCGTTCTTGATGGTGTCGGCAAAAATCTTGAAGTTGGCAGCGCCGCGTGGAATGTCGATGTGCGAGGCCAGACTCAGTGGTTTGCCGGTATCCAGAATTTCGGCTTGCAGAAAATCATCAAAGCGGCGGTTGATCTCGTTGGCCACGGCGTCCAGCATGGCGACCCGGTCCACCACCGACAACTGACCCCAGGGCCCGTGCAGCGCGGCTTTGGCAGCAGCGACGGCGGCATCCACTTCGGGCTGGCCCGCCTCGTGGACCAGGCCGATCAGCGTGTTGTCCACCGGGTTGCGCTTCTCGTAGGTCTTGCCGCTGAAGTTGGTGACGTATTCGCCGTTGATGAAGTTCTTGAAGTCTTTCATGGTTTTTCTCTTGTGATGTTGCAATTGGCTTGTGGTCGTTAGTGGGTCAGTCCTAGTGCGCTCAAAGCGGCGCGGGCGCAGGCTTCATCTTCCTGCTCGGAGCCCCCGGAGACACCGATGCCGCCAATGCGCTGGCCGTTCTCCAGCATCGGCAGCCCGCCGCCAAAGGCGACAAAACGCGGCCTGAGCACCAGCCCGTCGCGTACCGCGGCGGAATGTGTCTGCAAGGCATCGGTCCACTGGCTGGTCGCCAGGCCAAAGCTGGCGGCCGTGTAGGCCTTGTCAATGGCAATGTCTATGGAGTGCAGCGGCGCACCTGGCATACGCAGAAAAGCCGCTAACACACCGGAAGCGTCCACCACCGCCACATTGACGCGCACGCCCTGGGTCTGGGCCGCCTGCACGGCGGCCCAGACGGCCAGGTGCGCGGCGTGCCAGTCAATCGAGGGCACGCTGACACTGAGCGGCTGGTTTTTCGCTTCCGGTGCCATGCTTAAAACGCCTTGACGAAGGTGAAACGCAACAGGTTGCCGATAGGCTCAGGCCCCGTGCCCGCATCGGACCGGTATTCCTTGTAGGCAGCCGCCTTGAGGAACACACCGGCACTCATGATGGGCAACACGACTTCAGCGCCGATGGCGTGACGTGACGAGTTGCTGGTGGAGGCACCGGCACCGCTGTCATTGGTGACCTGCACCTGGTCGTAACCGACGATACCGACCTGCACGGTTTGCAGCATCTTGGCAAAGCCCCACTCCAGCGAAACCTGGTTGCCGGGGGTGATGCCAGCGGCATTCTGCGTGTTGGTCTCGTAACGCAGCAGGGCCGAGCCGGAGATTTTCTTGTCGGCGTCAAAGTAATAGGTCGCACCGCCGGTCACCATGGTGGACTTGTAGCCTTTGCCTGGGGCCGCAGGGCCTTTGCTGGCACCGCTGTCAAGCCAAACACCGGCTGCGGCGACCGCATCCCAGTTGCCGCCATGCCAGCCCAGCACCAACGGGCCGACGTACACGTCCCCGATACCGGTCTGGGATTCCGAGATGCCCGGGGTGTTGAACGTCATTGACGTGCTCAGCACCGGTATGATGGTCTCCATGCCATAGTCAGCGCCTAAAAATTTGTAAGGCGTGATCCAGACTGCCCGGTTGGCCAATGCCACCACGGTGCCGGTGTTGCTGCCAGGAATGTCGTTGCTGGTGCCTGGCGCCTTCAACTTTTCAATGTTGTAGTCCACCAGGTAACCCAGGTAGTAGGTGCCGGGTGGAGGCACGCTGGCGGCCTGGATGCCTTCGACACCGGCAACGTAGTGACCGCCGGCCTGGGCAGACAGACTCAGGGTGGCGACGGCAGCGGCCATCGCAAAAGTAGAGATTAATTTCATGTTTTATTCTTTCAATGGCGCTCAGGTCGTCACGCTCAGGAAGGCCGGGTTGAGTTTGCGGTCGTGGTAGAAAATGCCGCGTCCGACGTGCTCCCAGCTCCAGGTGATGGGGTGGTTGTCCGGGTAGTGGTCGTAGCCGCCGCAGAAGGTTTCCAGACGGTTGCCTGACGGGTCGAAGAAGTAAATGGTGGTGCCTTGCGTGATGCCATGGCGTGTGGGTCCGATGTCAATAGAGACCCGGTTGATGCTCATGATGTCAGCTGCGCGCAGCACCTGTTCCCAGCTGCCGAGCTGGAAAGCCACATGGTGCAGTCTGCCGTCTTCTGCGTGGCGAACCATGGCCAGGTCGTGGGCTTTGGCGCTGCAGGTCAACCAGATGGCCAGGTCGGTCGTGCCGTCTTCAAGCTTGACGCGCTCAACCAGGTTAAAGCCCAACACTTCTTCAAACAACTTGCGCGCGCCATCAATGTCGCCACCATAGAGCAGCGCGTGGTCCATGCGGATCGGGCGGATGCCTTTGCCGTCGATCACATCCACCTCGGGGTCGTAGTAGGTCATGCCGTTGCCGACATCGGTTTTTTCGGCAAACAGCTCGATGGTGTGGCCGGTTGGAATCTGGAAGCGCACGCGCTCACCGGTCTCCAGCATCTCGCCAGCGGGAATGCGCTCGGTCACCACGCCATAGGTCTTGAGCTTGCTGTCCAGGTCTTCCAGCGTTGCTTTGTTGAGCACCTTGTAGCCAAAGAAGTCCAGCCCGGCGCGGTCTGCTTTGCGCAGCACGATGCTGTTGTGGTCGCGCTCGGCACGGGTCTTGAAATAGACACGGCCAGAAGCATCGCGACCGGTTTCAACCAGGCCCACCACATCGGTATAAAACTTGACCGACTCATCCATATCGAGCACGCGTAACTGGGCGTGGCCCGGACGCAAAACACCTGTCATTGCCATTTTGTTGTCTCCTGTTTGTTGTTAACGGGTTGAGTGCTTTCCTTCGTCTCTGTCGGCTCAACTACCCGGCAGACACTGTTCTTCATCTTTCCAATCACCGCCAGGCGCACATCGCTGGTCGGTTGTACGCGGCAGGCCAGCACGCAGCCTTGCGCTTGTTCCTGCTCCGAGACATGCTCGCGGCTCATGACCCGCGCCACAAAACTGCCTTCGAGCACAGCCACCTTGCAGACGCCACAACCGCCGTTGCGACACCCCACCGGAATGCCTTTTTTGCCCAGCACCTCCATGCCGCGCAGCAGTGTTTCGCTGTCCGGGCAACGATAGGTAGGGCCTTCTTCAATGGTGATGGTGTGCAACATGGTCGTAGCCTCTTTAAAGCTTGCGAAACAGCGGGCTGCGCACCTGCTGTGCGTCGGCTGCCGAAATGAATTTTTCGGTGTAGATGTCGCGCTCGAACAGCCGCCCCTGCATAAGGGTGCTGATACAGGCTTCGATCATCAAGGGCGGTCCGCACAAGTAGGCCTTGCGCCCCCGAAAGTCATTGCTGAAATGAACCTTGGCCGCGTCGTGCACAAAGCCGCGCGCACCGTCCCAACCGCTGTCCTCGGGCTCGTTGGAGAGCACCGGCACATAGTCAAAGTTGGCATGCTGCTGAGCGAGCGCTGTGAATTCATCATGGTGGTAGAGCTCGGCTTGATGCCGCGCCCCATTCACCAGAGCAATGTGCCGCTGGCAATCGCTCTCCAGCAAGTCCAAAATCATCGAACGTGGGCTGGACAGACCGGAGCCGCCAGCCAGAAACAGATAGGGCAGTTGTTCGGCTTCGTGCTGCGTCTGGCGTAAAAAAAAGCGACCGTAGGGTCCGCTGAAACGCACGGCATCTCCGGCCTTGAGCGTGTCGTGTACCCAGCCGGTAGCTGCGCCACCGGGCACCCGCCGTATGTTGAGTTCTATTTCGCCAGAAGCCGAGGGCGCGCTGGCAATCGAGAACGCGCGGCTTTGGGCTTCGCCGGGCACCACCAGGTTGATGTACTGACCGGCCTGAAACACCATGGTGGTGGGCGCATCGAGTTTGATCCAGACGCCCTTCACCGTGGGTGTCAGGTCCGCGATGCGCGTCACCGTGCCACGGTAGTCCTGTACCGGCAGATTCTGGGCGTCGGGCTCTTCTTCGATTTCGGCGTTGATCGTGACATCCGACTCCAACGTGGCACAGCAAGCCAGGGTTTTGCCTTCTTCGCGCTCATAGTCCATCAGCGCAAAGTTGGAGGCAACCCCGTGATCGACTTCACCGTCGGTGACGTCGATCTTGCAGGTCGCGCACAGACCGTGGCAGCAAGCGTGTGGCAAATAGATGCCGGCACGCAAGGCCGCGTCGAGAATGGTTTGACCGTCCTCGACGTCGAGCACCTGCCCGGTCGATTCGATGGTGAGTTGATAGCTCATCAGCGCCTCGTCACGCTCAGTTGCACGAACCGTTCAAGCCATTGAGGCCCGGGGTACGAAAGCGGATCACGTCCTTGTGACCCAGGCCGTTTTCGGCCAGGGTTTTGCTGGCGTCGGGCGTCCAGGCTTTGCCGGACTTGAACCACTCGGCTTTTGTCCAGTCGATCTTGGCAAAGTCCGGGTGGGCGCCAAACACGCCGGGCAGTGGTCCCGCCAGCATGTCGCCAAACTTCAGGGTCGGTGGCAGCGGCAAGCAAAACGGAGCGCAGAACATCAGGTGGTCTTCCCAACCGATGTAGAGCAGCGGGGCCGGGAACTTGTCCACGGTGTCCTTCTGGATGTGGGGGTAGGGGCGAACGGAAGTCGTTGTCATGATGAATGCGTCTCTTAGTTGGCGGTGGCGAGATCACGCCAGGCCTTGAAGTTTTTCTGGTCTTGCGAGCCTTCAAAGTCCAGGTTGTCTTTGCCCATTTCCATGCGGTACCACTTGAGCACTTCGGCCAGCGGGTTGAAGTCCGCCGCTGTGGGGTCTGCCTCGGGGGTGAAGCAGTTGCCCTGGTAAATCTGGTGCACCGGCATCCAGGCCTGGATGTATTTTTCGGGCTCATGGTCGAAGATGCCTTTGCAGCCGTCGGAGCAGAAGTGGTACTTCATGCCGCTGTAGTCGGACTCGCGGTAGGCGATCTTGGTCGGGTCGTCCGGCTCGGTGAAGACCATCGGAATCTGGCAGGTCTGGCACAGCATGGGCAAGGTGGTGTTGTAGAAACGCTTGCCTTCTTTTTGCTCTTTGGCCCAGTGCTCAAAGCGTGGCCGGTAGTACTTGTCGAAGGTGTCGGGGTACTTTTCCGACAACCATTGCATTTCGGACTCGGACGGGGTCCAGGTGTGGAAGGGAGCTGCTGCGCCGTAGTTGTAGAACGTGGCCCAGGCCTGGTGCGAGATGTGGTCCTTGTCCTTGCAGGCTTGTGTCCAACCGGCGGGCACGGTGATGCCATAGCGTGCCAGGTCAGCAAACAGGGCGCCGCCGTTTTGCTCGGCGTAAGTCTCCCAGGCTTCCTTCCAGCTCATCACGCGCTTGGGCAGCATGTAGTCCATCATCATGGCCACTAGCGTCAGCACGCGGTAGCCGCGCCAGAACCACTTGTCGATCCAGCGTTGCACGATGGGCAGGTTGTCAGGGTCTTGTTCCAGGATGAACTTGATCATCTCCAGGCCCAGCGTCATGTGGCGGGCTTCGTCGGACTGGGCCGAAAAACCGAAGGCCATGGCCGCCATGTCGCCGTTGTAGGCTGCGCCTGAAACGAAAGGCACAAACAGCAAGTTGGTCAGCACGTATTCAAAGGCAAAACCAATCGACACCATGAACTCGAACGGACCTGCGGTGACTGCATCGTCAAAGAAGGACTTGGGCACCGACAGGTACCACACGCGGTCGTGCTGGTGGCGGAAATTCTGGAAGCCGTTGTAGAACTTGTTGTAGTTCGACATCGAGTGAATCTGCGTCTGCGAGTGACGAATTTCATCGAGCGACTGCATCAGGCAAGCTACACGCGGGCCAGCCCCGCCCAACTGCCGACCCACATGGGCAAAGCCCCGGTGCGCCATGTATTCCAGTGGCGAAACACCAGTCAGGAACAGCTTGAGTGCGTTGACATAGCGCGCATCGGTCACTTGCAAATGGCCGTTGTTCTGGTTGAAGGCGTCGATGATGGCGTAGAGCTTTTTCTCTTTCTCGGCCTGGTATTTCCAGTACGCATCCATCGTCAGACGGAACGGGTCTTCAAACTTGCTCCAGTCGTGAATCTTGATACCTTCGTACTCGAGGTACGGAAAGATGTCGCTCTTTTTCTGATAGCTTGGCTCCCAATCCAGATCGCGCGTCATCAGGTTGTAGCGATCCTTCATGTTGAGCTTTTTATTGACTTTCATGTCCATGTTTTGTCTCCGTTTGGCTTGTTTGGCTCTGGTGGGAATAGGGCGGTGGCGCTGTCAGTGCTTCCAGCTCAGCGTGAACTCGTCTTCGGTCTCGTCGATGTGGCCGGTCAGCGTGATCAGGTTGACGTGCAGCTCCTGCAAATCGAACTGGCGTCCCATTTGCTCCTCTACCGTGCTGCGCCGGACCACCAGGGTGTTGGGAGCGTCGATCCTGACCATGGCAGGCTGCAAATTGATCACGGCATTGGGGTTGTCGGCCATGATGGCGTCGACGATGCAGCGGGTTTCTTCGTTGCGCTGGAAAGCAATAAATACGTTAGACATAGGTGTTACTCCAGGGCGTTCAGGCAAGCAAGCCGGCCTTGACCAGGCGGGTATCGAGTCGGGCTGCGACACGGGTCAGTGCAGCTTCGCTATCGGCACCGAGCGCTTGCTGGGCCAACGGTTGCAGTGCTTTCACGGCACGGGCGCGCCAGTGCGCAATCCATGTTTGCAGTTGCAACTTGTTTTCCGGGTTTTCGGCGGTGGCAATCTTCAGGCTGGCATCGACCCACTTGCTGCTGTCTTCAAACAGCTCGGTCTGAAAGCGCGTCATCAAGGACACCGTCGGGCCTGCCTTGGCGTTCAGGGCCTGATCGACTTCGGTGTAGGCCAGGGCGAACAACATGGCGTCCAGCGCGACGTGCTGGGCAACGAACATCTCGAACCAGTCCTTGAGCACCAGTGTGTCTTCCACGTAGCGGCGCAGCTCTTGCCACTGCGGCGCGTCCATCCAGGCTTGCTTGGCCGCTTGCACTTCGCCCTGATCGCCCAGCACCAGACCCATGCGGGTCAGGTATTGCGCAACGCCGAGCTGGTCCATGCCTTGGTACAAGCAAGGTTGGGTGATGGCAGTGCCGAACCCGTAGGCGCACATGGAGGCACCGTTCATGTTGGCACCCCAGGCCACGTGGCGCAGTGGAATGTAGAAATCAAGCGCCGTGCGACGGGCAGCATCGTCATAGCTGTCGGCCAAGCCACGGGTTTCGACAAAGTCAAAGTCAGCTTCGGCCGTTTCTTGCATGCGGGCACGCGAGGCGGTGTAGGAGCCGTAGTACAGCTGGCGCGGGTCTTTCAGCGCATACCAGTCTTTCATGGTGATGGCGGTGCGCGTTGCGTCGAAAATTTCGTGCTCCGGGTCCCAGGTCGGGCGGTAGTGGAAGTTGGCCGCTGCCTGCACGTCCATCGTGCCCTCCAGGTAGCGCGAGGCCTGTTTGTCAGGACCGATGCGTGCTGCAATGTGGTCAAACGTTTGCCGCAGCGGCTCGATGTTCACGGTGCGAAGATCTATATGCATGTCAAGGTGTCTCCTCTAGTTATTGGGCCGGTTCAGGCCTTGTTGTCGTGACGTAAGTGCTGCTCACGCGCGGCGCGCAGACTCCAGTCCCATTCCTGCTCATCTTTGCTCTGCGCTGCTGCGAGACGCCCCTTCGTAGGGGTGACGCCGTGCATGGCACAAAACTCGTCAAACGACGCCTGCGCCATGAGCAACTCGACGAACAACCCGGGTTCGCCGACTGCAAACTCAAACTCGACCAGGCCGTTGGCGTGCTGCTCAATGATTCGCACGAACTTGAGGTTGGGGTTGAAGTTGGGTGTATTGCTCATGGTGTGACGTGTGTAACGAGCATGACTTTGCAAGGAGCTTGCCAAAACCGCGGCCAACGCCTTAATTCTCGAGATTTAAAGGGAAAACCCCTAGAAGTTTGAGATCAATTGCGGGTCATTTGAGCTTTCTGGCTGCCCATTCTCTTGTCCGATGTCAACCATTGTGCAGTGCAACATGGCTTTAATGAACCATTTGGATGAGTAATCCCTGACTGATTTCACCAAATGATCAAATCTGGTGGACTGGAGATCGTCTGACACCTGATGCTGGCCCGATTACAAAAATATCGAGAAAATCAGGATTGACCGGTTTTTCTGGGCGGCAGACTGATGGAGTGCAGTGCTAGCGAAAACCCCGAACTCGCTACAAAATATATAGCTGCTCACGCTTATTTTGCGAGGGCTACAGTCCTTTTTTCCATATATGCAAGCCCTGCGTGCGGCGCGGTGCCCTGGTGTCTCAATTTGCCGTTAGCATGGCTAATTTTTTAAGGAAGATTCTGATGAAACGAATTTTTGTGGCCTTGGCCTTTGCCGCAACTTCATTCCTGGCGCAGGCGGCTGCGCCCACGCCGCAGTCGATTGAAAAGCTGTTGGCCTTGATCCAGGCCGATAAAGTCATCGACGCCATCAAGCCCAGATCAACGCATCCATGAAAGCGGGCATCAACCAGGCTTTGAAGGGCCACACGCCCAGCGCCGAAGAACAAAAGGTGATCGATGACTATGTGGGCAAGTCAACGAAGATCATGGATGAAGTCCTGACGATGGACCATTTGAAGCCGCTTTATGTGCAGCTCTACACCCAATACTTCACCCAGAAGGAAATCGACGGTGTGATCACTTTCTACCAAAGCCCGGCAGGCAAGTCGATGCTCACCAAAATGCCGCAACTCATGCAAGGCCTGATGGCCGCCATGCCAGCCCTGATGGCGCCGATGATGGAGCAAATGCAGGCAGCGTCAAAGCAAATGGCCGACGATCTGGAAGCCTTGAAAAAGTAAGCTATCGAGGCGGGGGGCTTATGTTGCGTGGCCGATGAATAATCGGTGGCTTCCACCTATTGAATCCAAACTGCAATCCGAATTCACCACTGCCTCCATCTCTGGCGTTCAATTTTGGCGTCGGATTCAGTGAAAGTTAACTGGCTCCAAGACCCATTGCGGTCTTTCACACGGTACAGTCGTAAGTCAAATATGCCGCGATTGCGGTCATCCAATTTGCATGGCCAATTTATAAGGAGAGCGGTTTGCCTTTAACTAAAAGATCTCTGATGAATTCGGCGCTACTTGGTCTGATGACTTTGTCGACGTGCGTTTTTGCCCAAGTTCCAACAGAAGATTCAGCGTTCACTGACTATGTCGCCGGTGTGATTCGGGCGGAAGTTAGCGATACGCCTGTTTCTGTCAAGGGTCCATTGACGCTCAATGTTGGAACCCTGCAAGCGAACTTGGACCGTATTTCAGCCTTTTGCATAGGCAATGGCGAGAAGTGCGCTGCTGAGGTCGAGCGATACGCGAAGGGTGTAGCGCAAGTGCTCAAGCAGCAGAATGCACCGATTGAAAAATCCGCTATTCGCATAGTTGTTCGCTCGGCAGAATTCGTACGACGGGCGCAGGCATCTTTTGGAACTGGCGGACCGGCACTGCAAGCAAAATCCCTGATCGATGGACTTTTCTCAGTCGCTGTCTTGGACACACCGCGAGCGCTGCGCCCGCTGGATGACAGGGACCTCAAAAAGCTTGGCCTATCCCAAGACGAAATATTTGCGTTGGGCGCAGAGAACTTGCGCAATACCTTGCCGCCACTTTCGGACAAGGCAAAGCCCGTTGCGAGCGGTCAAATTGGCAGCATCACTGGCAGTGTGTATGAGGTTGGGCGTGTTGCAGTCCAGTCGCAGTGGGCATCACTCGCTGCCGCCCAGAACGGGACACTGCTCATTTCGGTGCCATCGACGGATGTTGTTCTATACGTGTCCGAGGGGACGAACGTTGCAGTTGACGCTCTTAGGACACTGGCGACCCGCACATCGGCCCGGTCGTCCAACCCGCTGTCGCCATTGGTATTGAAGTGGACGCCAGAACGTTGGGAGTTAGTGCCTTGATTGCCGCGAAAGCGGTCTTCCGAGAGGGCCTTTCAGCTTGATTGGATGCTGCAAATGAAACCAGCAGAACTTTCTCGTAGGCAAGATATGAATATTCAACCTGTTCATTACAAAACGTACTGGTTTTTTTCACTTGTCGCTTTGTTGGTCGCGCTTGGCACGCAAAGTTTGCTGGGCGTTCTCATACCCGCTAGGGCAGCGACCTGGCTCATTGGGGCACCTACAACCCCGAACATCATATTCATTGCAGGGATAACCAACTTCTGGCCGCTTGCTACCGCGATTCGTATGGCAAGTTTTGTGGTCGGTGGCTTCGTCGGAACGCTAGTAGCGGGAAAAGCATCGGCACGGATAGTAGCTCTGACCGCTTTTGTCAGCCTCACATACGCCATTTTTGAAGAAGTGGAGGCTCCTGATATCCAGTCACTTTTCAAAGTATATATTTGGATATTCGCTGCGCCTGTCGGCATATGTTTGGGTGCAGTGATTGCGAGGTTCATCGGTCGTGACGCATAAACTGTTGTTCCAGCCGACTGGCTGCTTTGAGGCATTCTGAATGTCAGGAATCAGCTCGTTGCTGGTGGCAGAATTGCCATGAGATGGACTGCCGGTTCGCCGCGAAAGCTGTCATCCAGCGGAGCCTCCCAGTTTGATACATTGCAGGCTATGACCCTAGTTAGACCCCTCTGGTAAACCTCATGAATGCCGTGGCACGGATCGACTCCTACTTTTCCCTTCCAACTGACTTGGCGGCCGCGATGCGTGCATGGCCAGAGTTCGTATCTGGCGACGGGTATCAAGTTGAGCTTCGGGGTGCCGATGGGCGAGTCTCTGTGGGTCTTGTTCCGGCGCGAGATGACGATTGCCAGCACGTACTGGTTCACGGTGAAAAAGAGGGGCGTCTGTTCCACTCCGTCCTGGGTCAAGTCCCTTACGCATTGGCAGCCCACAGCGACAACATTACTGTCTGCCATTGGGGCTCCCATGAGGTCTAGCCGGTCGCTCGAGTGGACATCAACCGGCTGGCCGCACACCGCTCAGCAGTTAATCGTCGCTCGGTGCGGCCAGCCGGTTTCATCCCCTCACCTCGAACGTTGAACGTTGAACGTTGAACGTTGAACGTCTGCAGTCTGGAAATTTGGATGTCGGCTTGCAGCCCTCTGGAGTCATTCCCACCTGAAATTCCAATGACTCCTGCCGCTGCAAACCAGCAGTCCAGAATGTGCGGCTCTACGGCAATTTGAAATCCACACTCTCGACTTGGAAGCCCAGCTTTTCCATGAGGGCGGGCAGGCCGTTGGCGCCAACCATGTGCAAGCGGCCTTCACCGTGACTGCCATTTTTTGTAACCAGCGATGAACCGGAATCAAAAATGAACTACATTTAAGGGAAATTTTCCCAAATTTAATGTTTATACACGATTAACCTATGCAATTCCACCCTGCCAACGCTTTCAAACTCTGCGCCGTCACCATCGCCGCTCTGCTCATCGCCGCTTGCGGCGGCGGTGGCGAAGGCGGTGGCGACAGTAACGGCTCAGCCACTTTTGCCACCAGCACCGGAGCAAAAACCAATGGAGCGCTTGGGCAAGGGCTTTATGCCGCGAACTGTGGCGGCTGCCACGGTGCCAGCGTGCCCGCAGGTGTCAATTATTTGCGCACCCTGAACGCTATCGCTGCCAACAAGGGCGGCATGGGCTATTTGGCGGCCACCATCAAAACCGCCCAGGCCGATGACATTGCCACGTATTTGGCGTTTGGAGCGGTGTCGTCCCTGTCGACACAAACCATCACCTTCGCAGCCCCGACCAGCCAGACCATCGGGACTGTGCCAGCGACTTTGGTTGCCACGTCATCGTCTAACCTGCCTGTTTCGTTCGCGTCCACCACGTCAGCGGTTTGCACAGTGAGTGGCACCACGCTGGCCCTGGTTACTGCAGGGTCATGCACCGTGACCGCCAGCCAGGCGGGTGACGCCTCCTTTGCGCCAGCGACATCGGTTTCAAACACCTTCACCATCAACGCAGCCCCCGGCGCGCCGACCTTTACAGCGGGCGCACCCGTGGGCAGTTTGACGGTCAGCGCCACGGCCACACCGGCGCAATTTACTTTTGCCGTCACATCAAACTCAGCCGGTGCCATCTCGTACGCCTCAACAACATCGTCAGTTTGTAGCGCGACAGCGGCCGGAACGGTCACGGTAATCAGCGCAGGCACTTGCACCATCAACGCCAGCCAGGTGGCCAATGGCAGCTTCACAGCGCTGTCAAACCCGTACTCATTTACCTTACTGCCTGCGGGTGTTGCTGCTGCGGGTGCGACGCTCTACGCCAACAATTGCGCGGGCTGCCATGGAAGCCCCACGCCAACGGTGACAGGGATGGCAGGACGGAATATTGTCACCAATGGTTCAGGTAATCCAACGGCTATTCAAACCGCCTTATCCGCCAACGGGCCAGTCGCTTTTGCGTCGATGCGTGGATTGGCCACCACCATCAACACCCAACAGCAATTTGCTGACCTTGCCGCCTATTTAGTCGGCAAGTGATCCTGTTTAAGCAACGGCTAAAAACAAGGGCGGCATGGCTACAAACCAGGCGCCCTTGTGCGCCTTTTCTACGGCAATTTGAAATCCACACGCTCGACTTGGTAGCCCAGCTTTTTCATGATGGCGGGCAGGCCGTTGGTGCCTACCATGTGCAGGCTGCCTCAAAGCAAATCGCCGACGACCTGGAAGCCTTGAAAAAGTAAGCGGCTGGGGCGGGGGATTGGGCTTATGCAGCGTGGCCGGTGGAAGATGGGTTGCTTCCACCTATTGAATCCAAACTGCAATCCGAATTCACCACTGCCTCCATCTCTGTCGTTCAATTTTGACGTCGGGTTCAGAGAAAGTTAATCGGCTCCAATAGACCCTTATGTATAGCTCTACATAAGGTCTTTATGCATAGAACCCAGTTATGAATAGATGCGGACTTGCGAGCATGCTGCCCATTGGCAGGAGGACCGTGGGGACGTTTCCCAGTTCTTCATAATTGCAGTGATTTCTAAAGTTCAAGCGACGACTCCGATGCCCGAAACGGTGAGTTTTCCTGAGTTCCCATGCTGTCAGGTGAATATTCGAACCTTTATTGCCACGTTTGCAATAAGAGATCCGGTTTGCTTGACTCTGAATTATGTCTACTGTTTCGATGCCTGATTCCCCGCAAAGACAGCACTCCTGGTGCTTTCAGTCCAATCACCTCAAATGCTATTCATAACTGGGCGCTATGCATAAAGACCCGCAAGAGACATTCGTTTCGCTCCCAAGCAGACGGTCAAGGTCTGAATTCAGGGGGCGGCGCGGCTTTATTGTGACGCGTCCAGTGGATTGATGGGTTGGGTTTATGGGAATCCAACCCCTTGGCCCATTAGTAGCATCTGAGCGCGATGCGCAACATCGGTGGGTAGTGGTTTTTGATTGTGCACAAGCAGTTTGTACTTTCCCCGCTTTAGCTCAATTAATCCCAGAAAAAGAGAATCAAAGTTTTCATGTTTTGGACGTGGGCAGGTGGGCGAAAACACCTGTTCACTTAACACGACCCCTTTATCTGAAAATATCTCGATTTTTAAAGTGATCTTTGACGGGCGAGACGAGTCAACTGCTATTGGCGTATCGTTTTCATGGAGTATTGGGCAGATGACCTCCGACCAAGAAGCACGTCCAACCTGTTGAAGTGGAGTCTCTGAAGTAGCTCGTAGCAGCATGACCATGCGGTAATGGTCGTCCATAGTTACATCTATATCCTTGGACAAGATGATGTCGGGCGACTGCAGATCAACGAACGTATCTTTTAGCAATTGATTGGTGACGCAAAGGCTAGCCAACCACATTGCTACGCCTATGGCGGGTTTTTTGCAGAGTGCTGCAGTAACGGAATTCATGAGCCATCTTACAGTTCAGCGGATGGACCTAGCGAACGACTGCAACCTCTGCAACCCAAGTCACCCCATTCCTACGGCAATTTGAAATCCACACTCTGAACTTGGTAGCCCAGCTTTTTCATGAGGGCGGGCAGGCCGTTGGGGCCTACCATGTGCAGGCTGCCCACGGCGGCAAAGACCCGTTGGCCGCTGCGGTGCAGGGCGTCAATCCGAAGAGACAACGCCGGGTTGCGATCATCGAGGAGGCGCTTCATGTATTGGCGTTCAATCTCGCTGCCCATGCATTCGCACCAGTCATAGAAATGCGACATCTGCTCGCCATCGGCATTGGCCCACACCTGGGTCAGCCGGTTAAGAAATAGTCGTTCGTGATCCGACTGCAATTCGTCCAGAAACTCCTGCACGTAGGCAATGGTTTCTTGCGCATCGTCCATCTGCAGCGCCTTGATTTGCAGCTCGGGGGTTTCAAGCGAGACCACTGTTTTTTTGGCGCCATGCCCCATGGCGGCCAACACGATGTCGATGGCATAGCCGGGCTCCAGGCCGTCCTGTCGCCCCGTCATGACACTCAGCGTCGCGATCTGCAGCTCTGGGACGAGTTTGACCAGGGATTCGTAGGGCACGCACAGCGCTGCCGCTTGCTCTTGCATTCGCTTGACCAGCGGCTCGGGCAGCGCCGCGGCTTTAGCGGCGGTCATGCCTGCGGTCAGGCGGCTTTGGATGTCGGGGTCCAGCATGTCGAGCTCCAGCGCGATCGTGTCCGACGCCTTGACCGCCCGCATCAAATGCGGCCCTGGAAACATCCATTCTTTTTTGGCTACGTGCATCGTGCCGTAGAGGTATGAGGTGCGCCCGTCTTTTTGGATGCGCCACAAAAACCCATAGTCTTGCGCTTGCTGCATGGCGCTGCGCATTTGCTCAGGGGTGAGCTGCAAGGGCGCGGGCGGCGGTGGGCAGGTGGTCTGCGCGGCGGCACTCCCCAGCCACGCAAGTGCCAACAGGATGATGGATAAGCTGCGCTGAATTTTTTCTAGCATCTTCGGGTCTCTCTGGAGGGCGGAAACTCTGAACTTCGTTGATTGTCGGATACCTGAAAGCAAGCACGGCGTAGACACAGTCTTTGCCAGACCCTGCTTCACTCGCTATTAAATATGTAGCTGCTCACGCACATTCGACGGGGGCTACAGCCCTATTTATCATATGCCGACCATCTCTTTGGCTTGCACGCATTGGCATTGACCCACCCGCCGCGAATCTCTCAGGCTAGGTGTTTTCCTGCAAAACAATGACAAAAGCGCTGAAAAAAACTAAAGTTGGTTTTTTTACAAAAGAAGGAGCAATAACCATGACCATACTTGTCGCCTATGCACCGCGTCCTGAAGGGCAGGCCGCCCTGGACAAGGGCTTGGAGATCGCCAAACGCCGACAGGAGCGTTTGGTGGTCGTCAATGCCAGCCCAGGCGGCGCACATGATGACCCGGCGCGGGCAGATGCACAGGATGTGGAGCGGGTTGAGAATTTGCTGGCGCAGTCCGGCATCGATGCCGAATTCAAACAGTTCATTCGTGGCAACAGCGCCGTCTCGGAAATCGAAGAGATGGTTGAGTCGCTTCAGGTTTCACTGCTGGTCATCGGGTTGCGCAAGCGCTCCCCAGTGGGCAAACTCATTTTGGGCAGCGTGGCGCAGGATATTTTGCTGTCGGTTTCGTGCCCGGTATTGGCCGTCAAGGCGGGTTAACCTACATCCAGCCGGTCTGACCGGGTCGCCCCGCCAGGTGCAGTTGCGCCACAGCGGCGGGTGACTCGGCCAGCAACTTCCCGCATTTGAATACCTTCAGGCGCATGGCACGCAGGCGCAAGGCTTGCACCGGGTCATGCGCCTGCAACAGCACAAAATCGGCGTTGCAACCCACCTCCAGCCCATAACCCTCCAGCCCCATGACACGGGCGGCATTGACGGTCACAGCATCAAAACACTGGCGCATGGCGGTCTGGCTGGTCATTTGCGCCACATGTAAACCCATGTGCGCTACCTCTAGCATGTCGCCACTGCCCAGGCTGTACCACGGGTCCATCACGCAGTCGTGGCCAAAAGCGACGTTGATGCCTGCGGCCAACATCTCGGGCACGCGGGTCATGCCGCGGCGTTTGGGGTAGCTGTCGTGGCGGCCTTGCAGCGTGATGTTGATCAGCGGGTTGGCCACGGCGTGTAACTGCGCATCAGCCATCAGAGGCAGCAGTTTGCTCACGTAGTAGTTGTCCATGCTGTGCATGGACGTCAAATGCGAACCAGTCACGCGGCCATGCAGACCCAGGCGCTGCGTTTCAAAAGCCAGGGTTTCCACATGGCGCGAGAGCGGGTCGTCCGACTCGTCGCAATGCATGTCCACCCGCAGCCCGCGCTCGGCAGCCAGTTCGCACAGCAGCTTGACGCTCAAAGCGCCGTCGGCCATGGTGCGCTCAAAGTGCGGGATGCCGCCGACCACGTCCACGCCCTTGTCCAGCGCACGTTTCAGGTTATCCATTGCGCCCGGTGCTCGTAATACGCCGTCTTGCGGGAAAGCCACCAGTTGCAGGTCGATATACGGCGCCACCTGTTTTTTAACTTCGAGCAGCGCGTCCACCGCCAGCAGGCGCGGGTCGCACACGTCCACATGGGTGCGAATGGCCAGCAAACCTTTGGCCACGGCCCAGTCGCAATAAGCCAGCGCACGCGCGACCAAAGCCTCTTGCGTGAGCAAGGGCTTGAGTTCGCCCCACAGCGCAATGCCTTCCAGCAAAGTGCCCGACTGGTTGACGCGCGGCAGGCCGTAGCTGAGCGTGGCATCCATGTGAAAGTGCGGATCCACAAACGGCGGGCTGAGCAAGAAGCCTTGCGCATCGACGCTCTGCTGCGCGGGCGCCTGCAGGCCTGGGGCGACTTCAACAATCTTGCCGTGGCGCACGGCCACCGATATGTCGGTGCGCCCGTCGGGCAAGGTGGCGTTGTGAATGAGCAGGTCAAGCATGGTGGGGTCCAGTTTGTTGCTATATAAGTTGTAGCTGCTTGCGCTTGTTGCATAAGCGCTAGGGCTGGATATTCTCATATATTGGGGACAATAGACATTGAAAGTTGTCTCGTTACGGGTAAGCGCACCCGCGAGGGGATAAGTCGCCAAGTCGTGATAATCGGCGCTTGGCTCAATGCTGGAGAAAACAATGATCGAATCCTTCTACATAAGTAATTTCAAGTCGCTTGGAAGCGTTGAGCTGAAACTGGGAAAGTTCACATGTCTGATCGGGATGAATGGCGCTGGCAAAAGTACCGTGTTGCAGGCGATTGATTTCATTTCGCAGTTGATGATCGGCAGGGTGGACGAATGGTTGGAAGCACGTGGATGGAGCGCCGCCGACCTCAATTGCAAACTGCGCAAGGAGAGCAACGTCAATGTTGGCTTGAAGCTCAAGACCTCGACCGGGAACACATTGACCTGGGTTGGGTTTTTCAACCGAAGCCTGTTGCGCTGCACGGCAGAGCTTGTTCATTTGAATGAGGAAAAAATATTTCAGGTCGTGAACCAAAAGTACAGCGTTGCTGATCGCCCCAGTCAAAGTATTGCTTTCACATACCAAGGGTCTTTGCTGTCTGCGTTAAAAGATTCCGAGCTGACAGAGGAACTGCTGGAATTGCGCAATGCGCTGCAGCAAATCAAATCCCTGGAACTGTTGTCCCCTCAGTTACTGCGCAAGCGTGCCCGATCCACTGAAAAAGGCATTGGCGCGGGTGGCGAAAAGCTGTCCGCTTACCTGGACACCTTGACGGACTCAACACACACAGCCCTGGTCGAGCAGCTTCGACGTTTCTACCCCGGTCTGGTTGATTTCAAGGTGTCGTCCTTGCGCTCGGGCTGGAAGAAGCTCTCGGTGGTGGAGCAGTTTTCAAAGCAAAAACTGGAGACAGATGCCGCACACCTGAACGACGGTTTGCTGCGCATCATGGCTGTTTTGACCCAAGCTGCGTCTGAGCGATCCCTGATCTTGCTCGACGAGATCGAAAACGGGATTAATCAGGAAATCATCGAGGCGCTGGTGGATACCTTGGTGGCTTCGCCGCACCAATTGTTGGTAACCACGCACAGCCCGCTGATCCTGAATTTTCTGGAGGACGACGTGGCCCGTGAAGCCGTTCAATTCATCTACAAAGCGCCATTGGGTGAAACGCGCATCCGCCCTTTCTTTGAAATTCCACGCATCAACGACAAATTGCGCACCATGGGTCCCGGCGATGCTTTTGTGGACACTGACCTGCGACAGCTCACCGAAGAATGCCTTGTGCTTGATCGGCAAGCGGGCATCATCACGGTCGATGACATATGAAGATCCTGCTCAGCGGTGAGGGGCCAACCGACTTGGGCGTGTGCCACAACGCGCAGGGCAACTGCGATGGCGCAGATTTCAAACAAGGCCCCATGACCCAGGTGCTGATTCAGCTTTTGGAACCCTTGCTCGACTATTCGCTGACCGATTACCCTGACAGTTTTACCTACGTCAGTGAAACAGCCTTGTGTACGCAGACCAAGGCGACACCCGCGCGCCTACAACCGACCAGGGGCAAAAAGAAAGGTGTTGAAACCAGTTACTTTTATAGCAACGCCATGACGCTGGGGCGCATGGCTGTCGATCTGGCAGCGCAGGTGGGTGAGTCAGTTGTGGCGGTTTTCTTCCGGGATTCGGATGGAACGCGTAGCAGCCCTTCAAGCCGCTGGCAAGACCAGTGGCAGTCGATTGTTGACGGATTCAAGCATTCTGGCTTTGAATTTGGAGTGCCCATGTTGCCCAAGCCCAAATCAGAGGCTTGGCTTTTGTGCGCTGCAGGTTTCCATCTCGGTGGCGACTGCAGCTCTCTTGAAGCGTTGTCGGGCAACGATCACGCTCCTGATTCAGCCAAATCGCAGCTGGATGCGGTGCTTGGCCACCACCATGGCGCTGATGAGCTATGCGATTGGTTGATTGAGAATCCGGTGGATGTGGCGCGCATCAGCACCATGCCAAGTTTCCATGCATTCCATCAAGCATTGATTTTCGCAGTAAATAGACTTCCACACTGATCCATAGGCTTGACGCTCAAATTGGCATCGCTTCAATCGTGTGACCATGTAATGTCGAGAAAACAGACCTGAAGGTCTTGCAGGCGGCAACGTGGCCAAAAACTTCATACCCCCCGACAGTGATTTGCGTCGTTTGCTGCGCTTCATGCCCACTCAGCCCCGCACCCGACGCTGTACCGGGAAGAAGTGAAGGTCAAAGCGCCCCGCCATCAGGCCCCAGACGCCGCGTGGAATCCAGAGCATGAAGGCCACCGCCACGCAGCCGAGCACGATCAGGTACCAGCTGCCAAAGTCGCTGAGCAACTCACGCAGCAAGAAGAAAATCACGGTGCCGACGATCGGACCTTCAATGGTGCCGATGCCGCCGATGATCACGACAAAAAACATGGTGGCGGTCCAGTCCATGGAAAACGCCGCCTCTGGCGAGATGCGCAACTTGGTGATGAAAATCAGCGCGCCGGTCATGCCACAACCGGCCGCCGACGCCAGGTAGACAAACCACTTCATGCGTAGCACCGAGATGCCCAGGCTCTCGGCCGCTGGCTCGCTATCGCGCACGGCCGTCAAGGCCAGCCCGTGACGCGAGCGCAGCAGCGCATACACCGCCAGTGTGGCACCCGCCCCCAGCGCCAGCGCCATCCAGAGCGTGGTCGATTCGCGCCACCAGGCGGAGATGCCGCTAACGGTTTTGGTGATCGAGGTGCCCGAGCCGCCGCCAACGCTGGCCGTGTTGGCCACCAACAAACGAAATACTTCCGCCACCACCCAGGTGCCGACGGCAAAGTACGCACCCCGCAGCCGGAACAGAACCAAGGCGGTCGGAATCGCCACCAGCAAAGTCACCAACCCGGCCAGCGGGATGATGAGAAACGGGTTGAGCCCGGCTTGCAAACCCAGCACCACCAAACAGTAGCCGCCCAGGCCAATGAAGCCTTGTTGCCCGACCGACAGCAACCCGCCATAACCGGCGAGCAAGTTCCACATTTGCGCCAGCGCCAAGGTGTAGAGAAACTCGGTCAGCAAGCGTTGACTGGAGCGCTCGGCCCACCAGGGGGTGCTGATGGCAGCCATCAGCAATAGCACGGCCAGAAGAAGGCCGACGCGGCTGGCTCGGGTGCTGCGGTCAACCAGAGGAAGAGTGTGTGTGTGGGTCATCAGATGTCCTGCTTCAACGATCTCGCGTGCGCGCGAACAGGCCGTTGGGGCGAACCACCAGCACGGCCAAAAATGCCAGGTGACCGGCCAAGGTGCCCCAGCCCGGGTCGGCCTTGAGGCCAATGGACTGGGCCACGCCGAGAATGATGCCGCCCACCAGCGTGCCCCACAACGACCCCAGGCCACCGATGATCACGGCTTCAAAGGCATAAAGCAGCCGCGCTGGACCATCGGCCGGGCTGATGTTGGATCTAATAGCCAGAAACACGCCGGCGATGGCGACGATGGCCATCGCCAACGCCATCGCCAAGCCATAGATGTGACGGTTGTTGATGCCCATCAGCTGGGCGGCTTCGCGGTCATCGGAGGCTGCGCGAAACGCGCGCCCCAAAGGCGTTGCCGAAAAGAGCCACTGCAAACCAAGCAACACCGCCACCGCGACGGCCATGATGATCAGCGGCAGCACACCGAGTGCGATATCGCCCCCGAGCGCGAGGCTGGCAGTCCCGAGCTTGCCGACGTTGAGGCTGCGCGAATCGGCAGAAAACGTCACCAACAACAAGTTCTGGATGATGATGGACAGGCCGAAGGTCACCAGCAGCGGCGGCAGGATGTCATGACCCAGCGTGCGGTTGAGCACCAGGCGTTGCAGCCCATAACCGAAAGCGCCCATCAGCGGCACGATGAGCAGCAACACCACAAACGGGTTGAGACCCAGCGGCTCAACCACGGCAATTGCGGCGTAGGCCGCCAGGATGGCAAAGTCGCCATGCGCGATGTTGATCATGCGCATCACGCCAAAAGACAGGGCCAGTCCGGTGGCAAACAGCGAATACAGGCCGCCCAACAGAAGCCCTTGCAACAGGGTATTGATCCATTCACTCACTGAGCTGTCTCCTTGCTATTCCTAAATACCAAAATAGGCGAGTGAAATCTGTGCGCGCGTCAGCTGGTCGGGCCGCCCTTCAAGCGACACCCGACCTTCCTGAAAACAGTACAGGCGGTCGGCCACCCGCAGGGCCTGACCGACGTCTTGCTCCACCACCAACACCGAGGTGCCCTCGGCCTTGATACCGGGAAGCGCAGCGTAAATGTCCTTGATGACCACTGGTGCCAGCCCGAGGGAAATCTCGTCGCACAACAGTAGGCGGGGGTTGGACATCAACGCGCGGCCAATGGCAATCAGCTGCTGTTGACCACCTGACAAAGCCGTCGCTGGACTGCAGCGCCGCTCCTGCAAAATCGGAAACAACTCATATAGACGCGCCAGGCTCCACGGCCCCGGGCGCTTGGCATAAGCGCCAACGAGAAGATTCTCCTCGACGGTCATACTCGGAAACAGCCGCCGCCCTTCAGGCACCATCGCCAGACCGAGGCTGACTACGTGGTGCGCCGACAAGCCCCCGATGGCTTGTCCCGCCAACCGGATGCTGTCGCGCGCGGCCGTTTGCAGACCGGTCAGGGCGCGCAAAAAAGTAGATTTGCCAGCGCCGTTGGAGCCAATGATGGCTACGGTTTCACCCTCTGCTACGGTCAGGTCGATGCCATACAAGGCTTGGAAATCGCCATAAAACGCTGTGACGCCGCGAGCTTCTAACAAATTCATTCGACAGCTATTCCCAAGTAGATTTCCTGCACCTCGGGACTGGCCATCACTTCGGTGGGCACGCCCTGCATCAGCAGTCGACCGAAGTCGATCACCATGAGTTGGTCCACCACGGCCAGCAAGGCATGCACGATGTGCTCGATCCAAATGATGGACGTGCCGCTGGCCCGTATCTCCTGGATCGATTCAATCAGCGCCGCCACCTCGTGCTCGGTCAAGCCGCCAGCGATTTCGTCGAGCAGCAGCAGATCCGGCTGGGTCGCCAGTGCCCGCGCCAGCTCCAGGCGTTTGCGGTCCAACAGGGGCAGCGAGCCGGCCAGCCGATTGGCCTTGGCCAGCAGACCGGTGCGCTTGAGCGCATCCAAGGCAACGGGTGTCCCCTCGCGCTCTGAATGCCCAGCCCCAAAGGTGGCCCCCACCAAAACATTCTCGAACACGGTCATGCCACCAAACGGATGCGGCACCTGGTGCGAACGACCCAAGCCCAGGTGACAACGCGCCGCAGCGGACATGTTTGTGACCTCGCGGCCATTGAACATCACTTGACCACTGTCGGCACGCACATTGCCGGTGATGAGATTGAACAGCGTGGTCTTGCCCGCCCCATTGGGGCCGATGATGCCCAGCGCATCGCCTTTGGCCAGCGAGAACGAAACATCATTGGTGACCTTGAGGGCGCCGTAAGACTTGGAGACGCCGCTGAGTTCCAGCAACTTCATCCTATGTTTTGATGGCGTCAAGCTTGGCATTGACCGGCACCATGGGTGCCTGGCTGTTCTCGACCACCATCAGCTCGAAGCCCTTGCCTGCCTTCTTCCACTGACCGCCGACCAATGGCGTCTTGGCGACGTTGGGCACCGGCCCTTTTTTGAAGTTGATCGGCCCGACGATAGTGGCGAGATTGGTGTCGCGAATCGCATTGCGGATCGACTCCGGGCGCAGGTCAGCAGAGCGCTTCAAGGCATCCAGCGCCACCTCGAACAGTGAATGCTTGAAGGCCAGCGGCATCGCCCACGGACGGCCGGTGGCCTTGGTGTAGGCGGCGGCCAAGGCGGCCGAGGACATGCCATTGAGGCTGGAGCTGAACGGATGCGTCGGCGACCACCAGACTTCGACCGACAGCCCTTCTGCGCGCGGGCCGAAGGACTGGATGGCAGCCGGAAATTCGGTCGCTTTGGCACCGGTCATGATCTTGGGCTTGAACCCTTGTTGCCCGGCCTGGGACCAGAAGTTGGCAAAGTCGGGCGGCGGCAGCACGCCGGTGACGATCTCGACGTTGTTTTTCTTGAACTCGGCGATATAGGCCGAGAAGTCATCGGCTGGCGACTGAAAGCGACCCTTGTCGATGAGTTTGAAGCCTTTTTGCGCCAGCACCGGTGGAAAACCGAGTTTGGCATCACCCCAGGCGTTGCCATCGGAATCGTTAGGGAACAGGGCGCCGACAACCTTGTTGGTGGGTAGCTGGGTCCACAGGTTGGTGAAGACACCGATCACGTCTTCCAATCCCCAAAAGAAGTGGTATGTCCACTCGAATCCTTTCTTTGGATCGCCACCTCGACCAAAGAAGTGCGGCTGCCACGGGGTGTCGTTAGTGATGCAGGGCACGCCATTGAGCTCACACTGGTCGGCCACCGGGTTGGTGGTGGCTGGGGTGGAACCTGCCACCACGATATTGACCTTGTCCTTGAGAATCAGCTCCGATGCAGCCTCAGCCGCCCGGTTGGAGTTGGACTGCGAATCCTTGACCACAAACTCGACCGCGTAGGTCTTGCCACCGACCTTGATGCCACCGGCCAGGGCTTTCTTCATCTCAGCCAAGGTGAAGGCATCGGGCTCTGCAAACACGGCCAGCGGGCCGGTCTGCGGGCTGACATAACCAATCTTGATGGTGTTGTTGGCCGCATGCACCCAAGGCGATGCCAGCGCCCCTGCGGCCAGCCCCCCAAGTGCCTTGATAACGGACCGTCGACCGGCGCTGATTTCAGTAGCGGCCTCGGCTGCGGCTTGGAAATTGTGCTCACTCATGGATATGTGTCCTCTTGGTTTTAGTGGTGCTCTGGCTTCTGCAAGTTACCGGCCAAGATTTTTCTCAAGACATTAATTCTCGAGATTTAAAGGGAAAACACCTAGAAATCTGAACACAATTGATCGTTTTCATGGCGCTGGAATAAGGCCCCATTCACCTAAAAAGCTTTTTTCAAAAACCTCGACTCTGTGAATATTGCGCATTTGATCTATTTGGTTAAACTCAATTGATCAAATAGTTAAAAAATTGATCATTCAGACTTTCTGCTTTTTTGCAGGTATCTGAAAAAATAATATCGAGAAAACTGACCTGAAGGTCTTGCAGGAGACAACGTGGCCCAAAACTTCAAATACCCGCCCGACAGCGACTTGCGTCGACTGCTGCGCTTCGAGCCCGACAGCGGCGCCATTTGGCTGGGTGACCGGCGCATGGTGCTGATGCACACTGTGGCGCTGGCTGCGCTGCGCCAGGATCTGATGAGCTCGGTCGGCTCAGAGCACGCGCGGCGCATCCTGACCCGCATGGGCTACGCATCGGGCCTGTGCGATGCCGAGTACGCCAAGAAAATGCGTCCCGGCGAGACGCTGCAGGACAGCTTCATGGTCGGTCCGCAACTGCACATGCTTGAAGGTGCGGCACGGGTGACGCCGGTCAAGCTCAACTTTGATGTGCCAGCGGGTCAGTTTTACGGCGAGTTTCGTTGGGACCATTCCTGGGAAGCCTACGCCCACCGGCAAAAATTCGGCTTGGTGGACGACCCCGCCTGCTGGATGCTGCTGGGCTATGCCAGCGGCTACACCAGCGCCTTTATGGGGCGGCTGATTCTGTTCAAAGAGACGCTGTGCGCCGCCTGTGGTGCCGATCATTGCCTGATCGTTGGACGCCCGATTGAAGAATGGCCCGATGGGGAGGCTCACCGGGTTTACTTCACCGATGACTCACTGATGGACAAGATGGAAGCGCTTCAGTCCCAGGTGGAAGCCTTGAAGTCAACGCTGGAGCCCGTCAGTCAGGGTGGTCAGATGATTGGAGCTTCACCGGCTTTTCGCAAAGCCTACACGCTGATGCAAAAAGTGGCTCAGACCCAGGTCACCGTGTTGTTGACGGGCGAGACTGGCGTGGGCAAGGAGCGCTTTGCGCGCGCTCTGCATGAACTCTCGAGCCGCGCTGAAGCGCCTTTTATAGCCGTCAATTGCGCCGCCCTGCCCGCCGAGCTGATTGAAGCTGAACTCTTTGGCGTGGAGAAGGGCGCTTATACCGGCGCCCACGCTGCACGAGCCGGACGTTTTGAGCGGGCCGATGGCGGCACCCTTTTGCTTGACGAAGTGGGCGAGTTGCCCCTGGCCGCCCAGGCCAAGCTGCTGCGTGTGCTGCAGGAGGGCGAGATTGAACGGGTCGGTGGCGAGACCACGCGCAAAGTCAATGTGCGGCTGGTAGCGGCCACCAATGTTGATTTGGAGCAGGCCGTGCAAGCCGGTCGTTTCCGGCGCGATTTGATGTACCGCCTGAATGTCTACCCAATCTGTATTCCGGCGCTGCGCGAGCGCACGGCCGACATCGAGCTGCTGGCGCAAAGCATGCTCGCACGCTTTTGTGCCTTGCACAGCAAGCGCATCACGGGCTTTGGAGAACGCGCCTTGCAGGCCTTGCAACAACACAACTGGCCGGGCAATGTGCGCGAACTGGAAAACCTGGTGGAACGAGGCGTGATCCTGGCCAGCCAGGGCGGCATGGTCGAGGTTGACCATCTCTTTCCCAATCAACCCGAGCTGGTGCAAACCGGCCTGGGCTCGCACGGTCAGTTGGTCAGCTTGCCCACGACGGTAGAAGATGACTTGAGCGCGCGCATTCTGGGCAGCGGCAGCTCGCTCGAGGAGATTGAAGCCCGCGTGCTGGATCACGCAGTCGCCCGTGCGCGCGGCAATCTGTCGGAAGCGGCGCGACTGCTGGGCCTGACCCGACCTCAACTGGCCTACCGGCAAAAGCGCCGCTATGCCAATGGCGCTGACACGCCCTCACTTGATTTCACCCGCCCACCTGGAGCCCTTTGATGCCTACTTTGAAACGTCCTGCCGGAGCCCAGCCTGGCACAGATATAGCTGCACCGCGTACGCTGGTCGAACGTGCTTATCTCGGCCTGCGCCATGACGTGATCTGCGGCAAGTTGGTGCCCGGCGAACGGTTGCGGGTGGAGCATTTGAAAGACCAGTACGAAGTCGGTGCTGGCACCTTGCGTGAAGCTTTGTCGCTGCTGGTGTCCGACGCGTTGGTAACGTCCGAAGGCCAGCGGGGCTTTCGGGTGGCGCCGATTTCGCTGGCCGACCTGGAAGATGTGACCAACACCCGGGTCATGCTCGAGACCGAAGCCTTGCGCCAGTCGATTCGCCACGGTGACAAAAAATGGGAAACCGCCCTGGTGACCAGCTACGAGCTGCTGGCGCAAACCGAAAACGACCCGGCGGGCCCCGAGCCTGATCTTTGGGAGCGGCGCAACAAAGCCTTCCACGATGCGCTGATTGCAGGTTTTGAATCCACCTGGAGCAAGTACCTGCTAGGCATTTTGTATCGCCACGGCGAACGCTACCGCAACATCAACTGGCGATTAACGGCGACCCACGCCAGCGGTCGCGATGTGCACCGCGAGCACGAAGACATCTTCCGCGCCGCCATTGACCGCCAGGAAGCGCGTGCCGCCCTGGCTCTGGAAGCCCATGTGCGGCTGACGCACGATATCGTCAAACGCCAGACACAACTGGATTAGTGTCTGCCGACCAAATACCCATGAAGCGGTGCTGTACAGTCCCTACTTTCAATAAAGAGATTTGACATGGCCCAAATGGCGCAAGAATCATCTGTGGTGTACGGAACTGAAGACTTGCTGACAAGTCTGTGTAATTCGGTGACCCGAGTGCTCAATGTGGCAACCCAGTGCCAGATTCACTATTCCGGCATGGTGCAACGTATCACCAAAACCTGCCTCAAACCCGACATTGGCTGTTTCGTACTCTTTGACGGCGGTTTTTCTGGTCTGGTGGTCCTCAATTTCTCGGCGCCAACAGCGATGGAGCTCTATGAGAGCTACATGCTCAACATGGGCATGCCCAAGAGCGAACTGGCCAGCGCCCACACCTCTGACGAAGTCGCCAACATCCTGGGTGAGCTGATGAACCAGATCGTGGGGGACTTCACCGGCAAGGTGCGCCGTGAACTGCAAACCCATATCACCCAGAACCAGCCCAAAATGCTGGTACTCAACAAACAGGTGATGCTCAGCGTGGACACCCACCTGGATAAACCGGAAGCACGGCGCGTGACCTTCTACACCGGCAAAAACAATATTTTTTACCTGGAACTGGCCATTGACCGCACCGAGTTCATCAAACTCCATGATTTTGAGACCAACGAAGTCCTCAACCCGGACGAGTTGATCGACCAGGCCAAAGCAGACTTCAGCGCCAGTGTGCCTGCACCCGCAGCAGAGCCGGGTGACCATGACGATCTCCTGAAATCGCTCGGAATGTAAGCAAGAGAGATGGTGTCTTTAATGAGTACATCCCCTGCCGTCGAATTGGATCATGGCGATAAAACGTTGCACATGAATTTGTTTGTCTGGACCGATGCGCTGGCCACCGGAAACAGATTCATCGACCAGGACCACCATTTATTGGTGGTGCATGTCAATGCCGTGCTGCAAGCCATTGCCCAGAAACAACCCGGTCACCACTTGACGTTGATACTCAATGATCTGGTGACCTTTACCCGCGAACACTTTGAGCGCGAAGAAGCCGAGATGCGGCGCATCGCTTTCAAAAACGCCGACATGCACATGGCAGAACACGTCCGGTTGCTGGTACAAATTGACGAGGTGCGCGAGCAGCTACGCGCAGGTCAGGACATTCGGAAAATGGACCTGTACCAATTCCTGACCTGGTGGGTCAAAGATCACATCCGTCTCTTGGATACGGAGCTGGCGGCGGCCCTGCATCAGTTCCGGTAGCGCAGGAGAAAAGTGCGAAACTCGCCAGCATCAACAACCCGGCACCTTTGGCGCCAAGGCATACGTGCCCCATTGTTTACCTTTGACTTATCGTGATGGCCCTGCGGGATACCAGTTTCTTGTTAACCTCAGGCTATGAACTCAACTTTGCATAATCTCTCCGGGTCGGCGCCCATTCAGGGGCGACCCTCCATCAATCTGGCACTTCAAGGTGGCGGCTCGCATGGGGCGTTCACCTGGGGTGTTCTCGATGTGCTGCTCGAAGATGGTCGCATCGATCTGGAAGGTATCAGCGGCACCAGCGCCGGGGCAATGAATGCGGTGGCCCTGGCGCACGGGTTTGCCCAGGCTGAACTGCACGGCAAAGGCGACCCTCGGGAAGCAGCACGAGAGTCACTGGCCAGTTTCTGGAGTGGCATCGTCCAAATGGGGGCCTTGACGGAGGTGCAACGCGCCCCGTTTGATGTGCTGTTTGGTCTGGGTGGGGCCGACAACTCCCCTACGGCCCTCTGGAGCAATGCCATGACCAGCCTGTGGTCCAGCACCCTGTCACCGTACCAAAGTAACCCTTTTGACATCAATCCCCTGCGCGAGTTTCTTGGGCGGCAGATCGATTTTGAAAGCCTGGCACGCCTGCATTCGCTCAAGGTATTTGTGGTGGCGACCCGCGTGTCCACCGGCAAAGCCGAAGTCTTTTCGGGCAAACGCCTGACTGCTGATTCGGTCATGGCCTCGGCCTGTTTGCCCATGGCGTTTCGAGCGGTGGAGATTGAAGGCGATCACTTCTGGGATGGTGGCTACTCCGGCAACCCGGCCATGCATCCACTGATCTACAAATGCGACAGCCGCGATATTTTGTTGGTACAGATCAATCCTATCAAACGCGACCAGCTGCCCATCACACCCGCCCAGATTGCCGACCGCATCAACGAAGTGACCTTCAACTCAGCGCTGATTGCAGAGATGCGCGCCATCGATTTCGTCAAACGTTTGCTGGCCGAAGGCAAGCTCGACCCTACGCGCTACAAAGACGTTTTGATGCACCGCATTGACGGCGGCGAAGCATTGGAGGCATTTGCGGCATCTACCAAAATATCGACCAATGCGGCACTAATTTATTCCTTGCGCGACCTGGGCCAAGCCAATGCCCACGCTTGGCTACATCAGCACTACGGTGCACTGGGCATGCACAGCAGCGTGAACATCAAGCAGGACTATCTGGACGATTTACGCGTGCCGGTCAAGCCTCACGACGAGACATAGGTTGAGAAAAACCGCATAGTGTTACGACCTGCCGATTTGGCGAGGTACATGGCTTTGTCGGCTTCTTTCAACAGATTTTCCGCACTCGTTTCGCGGCGCCCAAACAAGGTAACGCCAATGCTGGGCGTGCAGAAATACATGTGCCCTGCCAGTTGATAAGGTTGCCCCAGGGTGTCGAGTATTTTCATCCCCACGCTATCGGCCTGCGTGACGGCATCTTCGGTGTTCTCGCTCAGCGTTTCCAGAATGACGACAAACTCGTCGCCGCCCTGGCGCGCCACGGTGTCGCCTTCGCGAACACATGTGCAAAGCCGCTGCGCGACTTGCTGGAGCAACAAATCGCCCGCGTCATGGCCCAGGGTGTCATTGAGGGTTTTGAAATTATCCAGGTCGATGAACATGAGAGCGCCTTCGCGCTCCATCCGGCTGGAGGTGCTCAGTGCGTGCTGCAGGCGATCCATCAAAAGGCGACGGTTGGGCAAGCGCGTGAGCGGGTCATAGAACGCCAGGTGTTTAATTTCGTCTTCGGCTGCTTTGCGGGTCGTGATGTCGGTGTGGGTTCCGACGTAATGGGTGACGTCCCCAGTCAGACTCTTCACGGCGGTGATGGTGAGCCACTCGGGATATACATCTCCATTTTTGCGCCGGTTCCAGATCTCTCCCTGCCAGAATCCTGTGTGATGGATGATTTTCCACATGTCGGCATAGAAAGTCGGGCCGTGACGGCCTGATTTCAAAAGGCGTACATGTTGCCCGGTCGCCTCCTGAGCGGTGTAGCCGGTGTGCAAGGAAAAAGCTTGGTTGACCCGCAAGATAATGTTGTTGGCATCCGTGACGATCATGCCTTCTTGTGCCTCAAACGCCGTGGCGGCAATGCGCAACTCCTGCTCCACCCGTTTTTGCTCGGTGATGTCGCGTGCGATCTTGGAGGCACCCACCACGTTGCCTGAGGCATCGCGCAGAGGTGACAGGGTGACAGAGATGTCGATCAACGTACCGTCTTTTCTCATGCTCACAGTCTGATAGTGGGTCAGCGCAATGCCATTGCGAACCTGTTCCAGCACCTTTCGCTCCTCTTCCTGATAGGCCTGCGGAATCATCAAAAAAGCGTGCTTGCCCACCGCCTCGTCGCTGCAGTAACCGAACAATTTCTCAGCTCCCCGGTTCCAGCTGGTGATCAGGCCATCCAGGCTCTTGCCAATGATGGCGTCCTCGGACGACTCGACAATGGCCGCGTGGTGCAACAGCGTCTTTTCCATCGCCTTGCGGCTGGTGATGTTTTCGTGCGCCACCACGGCCCCGCGCAAGGTGCCCTGCAGGGGCGTGACCCGCATGTTGAACCAACGCTCGGTGGTCGGAGAATGGCACGGGTACTCCAGGTTGAATTCATTGCGCACGCCGCACAGCACAGCCTCGATGCCGGTCGCTGCCTTAACCGATCCGACGTTGTCTGCTTGCCCCAAAGCGGCCTTGCACACCTCCAGATAGTTCAGTCCCACCCCAGTCTGGGCATCGTCAGGGGCGCCGTTCTCATCGGCAAATTGACGCCAGGCGTCATTGACATCCATGATGACGCCGTACGCGTTGAGGACCGCGACCTGCTCAGCACGAGAATCAAAAACGCTACGGCTGAACGCTTCGCTGTCGCGTAGAGCCTGGTTCAGGGCTGCCATTCTTGCGGATGACACCTTGGCCTCGGCCAATTCCGCCAGGTACTTGAGGTGGTAGCGGTGCATGGCCTCGATGGACAGGCAGACGATCAGGCCATCGGCCATGAAGAAGAGGCTGGACCAGAAACTCGATTTCAGATCGATGACGGCAAATGAGTAATACGGCGGGACAAAAAAATAAATCGCGAGAGCCACCCCGATAAAGGTGACCATCAGGCCAGGTCCAAAGCCGCAAATGACCACCGCCAAGGTGACCGCCGGAAAGAAGGTGACATATTGGAGGCCCGCGTCCACTGGGGCCATGGTCAAACGAGCGAATAGCGCCAAAGCCGTCAGCGCCAGGGCAACCAGATAGGCGGCAAAGCTGCTGCGCCGGGGCAGGTAGGGCTGCGCCTTGTGCAGCAGCCCATGAATCACGAACATCGAATCCATCAGATTTCCCCCGGGATGCTGATTGACACTTCCACTAAAAAGCGATCAGCGGCTTCTTTGGAGCCGCTTGATGTGTAAAGCATACCCGCAACCGGGCAATTTGTTACGGTTTATTGCGACAAGTCAATGGGGGACGCGGGGAAATTCGATGCTAGTCGCTCAAATCGCTTGTTAAGCCAGTGCCCTTGCAACCTCGCGCGGGTCCATGCCGTACATGTCGGCAAACTCGGCGGGGGTCTTGCCGCTGCTCTTGAAGGCCCGCTGCAACGCTTCCTGTTTGGCCTGTTTCTGGTCGTAGTCAGCCAGGGCTTCTTCGAGCAAGGTATTGGCATCCGCATTGCTGGTCTGGACCCGGGCCAGATAGTCTTGGCGCGTCAAGCCCGAGGCCTCAAAGGCGGCGATCAGCTGGGTGCGGAACTTGGGTCGCAGATCTTCTGACGAGCGTACCTGGCGGCGGCGAAACAGCTCCAACATGGCCAGGTAGATATGCTCTGGGCTGACATCTTCCACTGCTGCACCTTGCAAGTCGTGCCGCTGGTTGCCCACGGCCACGCTGTGCAGGTAGCGCCCGGAGCGCGTGTGCAGGCCCAGCGCCGCCTTGAGGGTTTCACGCTCGAACAGGTCGGGGTGGGTGGCCAGCAGTTCCTGAAAAATACCGAGCTTGAGCGGCAAGAACTCGGCGCCAAACAGGTGGGGATAGAGTTCAAACAGCTTTTCGAGCACCGGCTGGACATCGAGCTTGCGACGCGGCTTGGAGGCTTGGTCGTTGGCTGGTGCAGGCTCAACGGCTTGAACAGGGGCGTCAATAAGGGTTTCGGTCATGGGATTAATCGTGGAGTCAACCCGTGATTGTCATCCAAGTGACAACTTCGTTCACAACATCTGCTTATAGTGGCCCCTTTCTGTCTGCCTGGAGCCTTGATGCGTATCTGGAAAAAACCGGTTTCCGTGGCCGAACTCACCACCATCAGCCTTGACACGGCGGTGTCCCATCTGGGCATCGAGTTTTTGGAGGTGGGGGACGATTTCATCCGCGCCCGCGTGCCGGTGGACCCGCGCACCAAGCAGCCATTTGGCTTGCTGCACGGCGGTGTGAGTGTGGTGCTGGCCGAAACGCTGGGCTCGTGTGGCGCCGTGTATGCCTGCCCCGAAGGTCAATACGCCGTCGGCCTGGACATCAACGCCAACCACATCAAAAGCGCCTCGGGCGGCTGGGTAACGGGCGTGGCCCGCCCGGTTCATCTGGGGCGCACCACCCAAGTCTGGCAAATCGACATGCACAACGATGCAGGTGAGTTGACTTGCGTGTCGCGCATCACGATGGCGGTTCTGGCCCAAAAATAATGATCAAAAAGGCTTGTAGCCCCCGTTCAACCTGCGTTATAAGCTATTAAAAAGATAGCGAGTAACGGCTCTTTTTGAGGGTTTGCCGGGTGCCTTGCGTGTCAGGCACCAGCCGCGTCCGCCTGCGCCAGTCGCTCACTCTTCCAGTAAACGTCGTCCCCGACGGTGCCATCGCTGCGGTGCCGGTTGAGCACGCGGGCCAACACAAACATCAAGTCACTCAGACGATTGAGGTACTGGCGTGGCGTGTCTTTCAATGTTTCCTGCGCTTCCAGCGCCACCACGGCACGTTCGGCACGCCGGGCCACGGTGCGACAGACATGGGCCAGTGAAGCGGCGCGGGTGCCGGCGGGCAGGATGAACTCTTGCAGTCGCGGCAGCGCGTCGTTGTGCTCGGCCAGCGCGGCGTCCAGCGCCAGTACGGCCTCAGGCTTGAGCAGCTCATAGCCGGGAATGGACAGCTCACCGCCCAGGTTGAAGAGCTGGTGCTGAATTTCAACCAAAAGTAAGCGCGCGCTCTGCGGCAAATCCTCGCAAAGCAACACCCCGATATGGGAATTGAGCTCGTCCACATCGCCCATAGCGTGCACGCGCAGGCTGTTTTTGGAAACCCGCGTGTTGTCGCCCAGCCCCGTGGTGCCGTTGTCGCCGGTGCGGGTGGCGATTTGTGTCAGGCGATTGCCCATATTTTGTCTCCTTGGTGGGTAGCGTTTGACTTATTGTCGCGCCAGCCGAATGACCACACGAAAGCCTCCCTCTGGTGGATGCTCTGCCGTCAAGTTCGCCTGGTGCTTGTCGGCCACCAGCTGCACCAGCGCCATGCCCAGGCCGTGGCCTGTGCTGGCGCCAGCAGCCTGCGCATAACGCTGGCTCAGATGCCCGATCTCCTGCGGGTCAAACCCGGCGCCTTGGTCATGCACGGACAAGGCAAAACCGTCTGCCAGTTCGTCCAGCGCCAAGGTCACGGTGCCGGCCTGCGGCCCGTAACGCAAGGCATTCCAACCCAGATTGAGCAGAGCGCGCTGCAACAAGCGCGCGTCACCCCGCACCGGGGCGTAGTCCGGTGCGCAGCGGCGCTCGATGCGGGCACCCGTGCTGTGGGCGTCTTCCCACAGGTCATCGGCGCTTTGGTGCAGCAGTTGCACCAAATCCACTTCGCCAAAGCGGGCCGGGTCAAGGGCTTCGGCCCGGCCCATCAGCAAAAACTGCTCCGACAGATCCAGTGCCCGGCGGGCACAGGCGTCGATGCGGCTGAGCATGGCCACGTTTTCAGCCTGCCGGTCAACGCTCAGATTGGCCGCCAGCGAGCGCAAAGACACCAGCGGCGAGCGCAAATCATGGGCCAGGTGGCGCATCATGTCCTCGCGGTGCTGGTGGGCCTGGGCGGTATTGCCATCGGTGACCAGCGCACCGGCAATTTGGTCCACGGCGCTGGAAATGGCCGAGATGCGTGCTTCGACCGGGTCAAACAAGCGCACCGACTCGGGCGCCGCCAGCGGCAAACGGTCCGCCTGGGCCAGCGCCGCAATGCGGCCGGTTTCACGCGTCAAGGCGCTCAGGCTGGCCTCCAGACGGCGCCAGCTCCACAAGGGATACGCCAGCGCCATGACCGCCACAGGCGCCGCCGGGGGCCACCAGCCGCCACCCAGATTCAAGGTCACGACGGCGGCCAGTGCGGTGCTGACACAAAGTGCCAACGTGGCCCACAGCGCGCCCTGAGGCGTGGTCACCAGCAGCAGCCCCATCAACGCCAGCAGCAACACAATCGAGAGCGCCAGACGGGCCCCGGCGTTGACCGGCTGCGCGACCAGGCCGGTGCGCAAACCATCGACCACATTGGCCACAAACTCGACGCCCGGCATGGTGCCGCCCTGGCCCGCCAAAGGCGTCACCAGGTTGTCGCCCAAGCCGGTCGCGGTGGCACCGAGCAACACCCAGTGGCCCCGAATATCTTGCGCCGCCACGCGACCCTCAAGCAAGTCCACCACCGAGCGGCGGGCGAAATGCCCCGGCGGTCCGGCAAATGGCACCAGCAAAGCCTCATCAGAGCCGTTCGTGCGCGGGCGGGGCGGGACGCCCGAGAGTTCCAGCAAGACCTGGGCGACATGGGCATACGCGGCTGTGCCTGCACGCTCCACCGGCATAAAGCGCCGGCTCACACCATCGCCATCGACCAGCGCCTGGGCATGGCCCAGGTGCGCAGCAGCCGCCAGTTCAGGCAAAGGCAGCACCACGGCGTCGCCCGCCGTGGGCATGAGCACCGGCAACACCACACGCCCATGCCGGGCCAAGGCAGCTGCCAGCCGTGCATCCACCTGCGGGTCATCGTGCTGGGGTTCGGACAGGATCAGGTCCAGCAGCACCGGGCCGGACCCGGCCTGGGTCAAGCGCACCAAGACGTCCACCAGCACCTGACGCGACCAAGGCCAGCGCCCCAAACGCGCCATGCTCGCCTCGTCGATGGTCAAAATCAGAATATCCTGTGCGGCGGCCCGACCCGACAATGAAACGCTGGTGTCGTAGAGCCAGAAGTCAGCCCGGTCCAGCCAGCCCCCGCGTACCGCCGCCACCAACAAAACGCCCAGCAACAGCGTCAGCAGTGCCCACTCACGCAAGTGACGGCTCAGACCCCGCGCCACAAGGAACTCACAAGACCGGAATCAGAAGCAACATCAGCAACCAGCCCCATTCGTTCGTGTCAGGTACCTCTAAACGCTGCACCGACGACCAACTACCCACACGCTGGGCCGTCAGCACCACCTGGGTCCGCACGAAATGCTCGCCGAGTGCGGGCGTGGGCAAGGCCAGTTGCGAGCCGGGCACCACCTGGTCAAACTCAATGTTGGAAAAGCCAGGATCCTTGGCCATCTGCACATGGTGGCTATATCCGGCCGGGCCGCTCCAGGCCAGTTGCACGGTGCCTTCGCCCACTTGCGGCGCCGCCATGGCCGACGGCTGCAACACGGTAAAGCTGGAGCCATCCCCCAATGGGCCACGCGGACCCTGGGCAAACGGCCCGTGGTCATTGGCCGAGCGCAGGGTGGCCAGGCGCCAGTAATAGGTGCCAGGCGTCCATGCCGTATCGATGGGCAAACGGCTGCCTTGGACGTCCTGGCGATCGAGCACAAGATCGGTAAAGCGCTCATCGCGCGCCACTTGCAGCTGGTAAGCCGGGGCATCGGCCTGTTCGGTCCAGACCAGCGACTCATTAGCCACCACGCTGGCCCCTGGCGCGGGCGATATCTGGATCGGCGGCTCGGGCCGGGCGCGCAGGGCAAACGCGATTTGGGCTTCGCGTCCCTCCAGCCCTTGCGCGTCAGCCGCCCGAAGCCGCAGGAAATAGTCGCCATCGGGCAAACTGGTCAGCAGCCAGGTGGGTGCTGCGGTTCGTTCATCCTGCAACAGCCGGGTGAACGCTGCATCGCTGGCCACCTGCCAGCGCCAGCCATGGGCACCAGCCAGCGGCGGCACGCTCAGACTTTGTGCGGTGCGCTCAATGCGCTGCGGCACGCCTGACACATCGGCCGCCAGCAACAAAGGCACCACCGCCCCGAGCTGACCGGCCTGGGCAAACAAGCCCTGCAACGGATTCAGACTGGCGTTGCCCGAGGCGCCGCCCACCGCCACTACGCCGGAGACGACTTCGTGGCGGCTAACCTCACCCTCGGCCGCCACCCGAAAACGGGTGCCGCGCACGGCAGTCACCACCCGGGGAGTACGGATTTCAAAACGGGAGGCCGGGTCTTTCAAAGGCGGCACGGTGCTGTCGGCCGAGCCGTTTCTCAAATCAATCGAGGTCGCCCGCACGCGGGTGCCTGTCACCTCGCGCGACTCGCCCAAAGCGGCCTGGGTGTGCGGCGGGAAGACCACCGTGGCGCCATCGGGCAAGCGCAGCGTCAGCACGCCGGCTGTGCCGGTGTCAAAGGTGTCGCCCGCCTTGAGCTGCATGCCCACGGCCAATGGTCCGGTCGAGCCCTGCACGGCACCCTGAACGTGGATGATGTCTGCCGGACGCTCGGTCCAGCGCAACCAGGCTAAGGGGATGTGCAGGCTGGTGCCGGGCTTCAAGCGCAGATCATCGGCAACGTGGTTCAAGCGTTTGAGTTCGGGCCAGCGCGTGGGCTGAGCCAGATAGCGCTGACTCAGCCCAATCAACGTATCGCCGGTGGCGACACTCAACGTCAGGTCCTCAGCCGCCTGGGCGCTCAGGCCCACGGTGCTCAAGACCAGCAACGCAACCAGGGTTAGGCGCGGCAGCGCAGGTTTAGCCAAGGGAAAGGGGTTCAAAACGGTAACCATGGGCATAGACAGAGGTAATGCGCCAGCCGTGCGCTGGCAGGTTAAGGGCGCTGCGAAGTTGACTGACATGAATATCGAGCGTGCGGGTTTGGACTTGCGCGTTCAGGCCCCAGACCGTTTCCAGCAAATAGGTGCGGGACAAAAGACGCCCTTGATTGCGAAACAGCACCAGGGCCAGCTGAAACTGGCGCGTGGTGAGTTCTATCGGTTCGCCATTGACCATGACGCTGCTGGCCATCGGGTCAAATTCATAAGGCGGCACGATCAAGAGTTGATTGGCGCCCAGGTTGTCCGCGCGCCGTTTCAGGGCCGTTAAACGGGCGAGAAATTCAACCGGTCGGGGCGGTTTCACCAAAAAATCATCGGCGCCATGGCTCAGGGCTTCAACAATGTCCTGCTCGGTATCGCGGCTGGTTAAAAACAGCACCGGCACGTTGTCATGGCGGTGCCGGATGGCATCGATCACTTGCAAACCCGTCATGTCGGGTAACGCCCAATCCAGCACCAAGACATCAAAGGTTTCGTGCAAGGTCGCGCGCAGAAATTGCTCGCCGTTGTCGTAAATCTGGCAGGTGTGTCCCGCCGCCTGCAACACGCCAGAGGTCATGACGGCGTGATCGGGATCGTCTTCCAGCAGACCAACTCTCATCGTGGTGTTCTTTCATTGTTGACGGGGGGAGCCCGATTATCAAACCTGAAAATGACAGGCAAACGGCAAATACAGGGGCACAAAAGTATAGTCATGTCGGTGGCGTCTGCTCACACCTGATGACAAGCCAGGATGATGCTATTGTCGTTGCTCGCCAGGTTCGGCCAAAGCACGCCGCGACTGCTTAAATGGCATCGATCTGCCTGAACAAAATTGCCCCCGGAGAAGAGTCCATGAATGCATTGATAACCCAGCCCCAACAGCTTCCCCGCGAAGTTCCTGCGGCCCTGCTTGCGGCCTTGAAAACCCGCTTTGACCAGCAGTTCTCCACCGCGCTGGCGGTGCGCGAGCAGCACGGGCGCGACGAGTCGGCTTTTGCCACCATGGCGCCGCCCGCTGCGGTGGTGTTTGCGCAAAACACGGTCGATGTGGCCGATGCCGTCAAGCTGGCCCATGACTACCGTGTGCCGGTGATTCCCTTTGGCGCCGGTTCCTCGCTGGAAGGCCATCTGCTGGCGGTGCAAGGCGGCATCAGCCTGGATGTGAGCCGCATGAACCAGGTACTGGCGATCAACGCAGACGACCTGACGGTGACGGTGCAACCCGGCGTGACGCGCAAGCAACTAAACGAGGCGGTCAAATCCACCGGCCTGTTCTTCCCCGTGGACCCCGGCGCCGACGCCAGCCTGGGCGGCATGTGCGCGACCCGCGCCAGCGGCACCAACGCCGTGCGCTACGGCACCATGCGCGAAAACGTGCTGGCGCTTGAAGTTGTTACCGCCAGCGGCGAAGTCATCCGCACCGGCACCCGCGCCAAAAAATCAAGCGCCGGGTATGACCTGACGCGCCTGATGGTCGGCAGCGAAGGCACGCTGGGCGTCATCACGGAAATCACCGTCAAGCTCTACCCCCTGCCTGAAGCCATTTCGGCGGCGATCTGCTCGTTCCCCAGCATCGAGTCGGCGGTACGCTGCACCATTCAAATCATCCAGATGGGCATTCCGATTGCGCGCGTGGAGCTGATCGACAGCAACACGGTGCGCATGGTCAACACCTACGCCAAGCTGTCCCTGCGCGAAGAACCTTTGCTGCTGATGGAGTTTCACGGCTCGCCCACCGGCGTCAAGGAACAGGCCGAGCTGGTGCAGGAGATTGCCAGCGAGTTCGGCGGCACGGCCTTTGAGTGGGCCAGCACGCCCGAAGAGCGCACCCGCTTGTGGACGGCGCGGCACAACGCCTACTTTGCCGCCATCCAGAGCAAACCGGGCTGCCGTGCGATTTCCACCGACACCTGCGTGCCGATCTCGCGCCTAGCCGACTGTCTGCTGGACTCGGTGGCCGAAGCCGATGCCAGCGGCATTCCCTACTTTCTGGTCGGCCATGTGGGCGACGGCAACTTCCACTTTGGTTACCTGATCGACCCGGACAGCGCCGAAGAACGCGAGATCGCCGAAAAGCTCAACCACGCGCTGGTGACCCGCGCCCTGCGCCTGGAAGGCACCTGCACCGGCGAGCACGGCGTGGGGCTGCACAAAATGGATTTTCTGGTGAGCGAGGCGGGCGTGGGCGCCGTGGCCATGATGCGCGCCATCAAACAGGCGCTGGACCCGCACCACATCATGAACCCGGGGAAGATCTTCTCGCTATAAATTAAATAGCTGCTCACGCATGTAGCACGGGGGCTACAGATCGTTTTGGCTTATATGCTTGCTGTTTCAGCGATGGCATTGGCCATGTACTCGATCTTCCTTTGCATGTCCTGCTCCGTATCGGCAAAGCGTTTGGCAATCTCGTGAAACTCGTCCTGGATTTCAATGAAAGCGTCCACCATATCGGGATCGAAATGGCTGGCACGCCCCTGAAAAATGATCGCCACGGCGTGCTCATGCGACACGCCGACCCGGTATACGCGGTCAGAAATGAGCGCATCGTAAACATCGGCAATCGCCATCAGGCGGGCGGACAAGGGGATTTGCTCGCCGGACAGGCCCTGCGGATAACCGCTGCCATCCCATTTTTCATGATGGCTATAAGCAATGTCCTTAACCGTCTGCAACAGTGGCGCCTGAAAACCCAAAGCCCGTTCGGCTAACTCGATGGCATCGCGTGCTTGCGTGGTATGGGTCTTGATGATGTCAAACTCCGCAGGCGTCAGGCTGGTGGGTTTGAGCAAAATCCGGTCTGGAATGCCAATAGCCCCCATGTCGTGCAAAGGGGCCGAGTGAAAGATGATATTGAGAAAGGATTCGGTCAAAGCCCCTTCAAAGCGCGGATGCCCTTGCAACCATTGCGCCAAGGTGCGGATGTAGTACTGAACGCGCAGGATGTGCTTGCTGGTATCGGAGCTGCGCACACCGGCCAGCGAGGCCATGGCAAAGGCAGCCACCGACATGGCGGCCAGCACGGGATCAGCATTGGATTTGGGGCTGCTGTCAGGTTTTTTCAAAATGGGCTCCTGGTTGCAACTTTTCGTGAACCGTTGTCAAAGTGCCAGTTTAGGTGACTCGGTGACTTCTTGCTTATTATTGTTGAGCGATGTGACTCAAGCCTTGCAGGCTTGAAACGGCATGCGGTACAGCCAGACCGGGCGGCCATCCGCGCAACGCAGCACTGCCTGAGGCACCAGCGCACGGGCCTCGAACTCCAGACTCACCAGCCAACTGCCGGGTTTGAGTTCAAGACGCGCTTTGTCCACCGCCCGCTGCATGCTCTCGGGGCGCTGAAACAGATACACCAGCGCATAAGGACGCCAATCGGCGCGCCAGATATCGCCCTGGCGAATACGCGCCCACGGGCAACGCAAGGCGCACAAGGCCCGCAATGGCCAGCTCCACTCCAGCCCATGCCATTGCGCTTGCGGGTAGGCCTCGCGCAAAGCCTGCAGACCGTCGCCCAGGCCGCAACCCGCATCGAGCACCAGCGCACCCGTGGGCAGGGGCGCTTGAGCAGCCAGGTCCCGCAGGGCATGGGCCGGCGTGGGGAACAGCGGCGCATCACGCCAGGCGTTCAAGGGGTAAATCAGCAGCAGCAGCGCCAGCGGCAACAGCCAGGCCCAGGCGGGCAAAGTAACCGCCCCCGAGAGCGCCAGCGACAGTGGAAAGCCCAAACCGATGATGGCACGGCGCCACCAGGTAGGTGCCAACACGCTCAGAGCCACACCCAAAGCGCAAGCCACCGTCAAGGCCACCCAGGCGAGCCAACCCCATCCAATCAAGCCCACGAACAAGGCCCAGGCGCAGGCCCACGCCAACAAGGCCGGGAGCGGCCAGACAAGTCGGGCCAGCATGGCCTTAGCAGAAGCCCGCTTGCGCGGCGGCCAGCCGGAGCTTATCGATCAAACCGTTGAGCTCATCGAGCGAACCAAACTGGATACTGATCTCGCCCATCTCTTCCAGCCGCCCTGCCCGTTTGACGCGCTTTTTCACCCGCACTTCGACCGCGGCGGTGAGCAAGTCGGAGAGTTCTTCTTCAACCCGCTTCATGTCACGCGACTTTTCTTTTTTCGGCTTGACCGAAACCAGCGAAAACTCGGCGCTGAGTTTTTTAGCCAGGCTTTCGGCTTCGCGCACCGACATTTTCTTGGCCACGATCTGCGTCGCCGCCGTGATCTGGGTGGCGCGGTCTAGCACCAGTAGAGAGCGGGCATGGCCCATATCGATATCACCGGCCATCAACATGGTTTGCACCGGGTCAGCCAGATTTAGCAGGCGCAGCAAGTTGCTGGTGGCGCTGCGTGAGCGTCCTACGGCCTGCGCCGCTGTTTCGTGCGTGTGGCCGAACTCCTTGACCAAGCGTTGCAGACCCTGCGCTTCTTCCAGCGGGTTCAGGTCTTCGCGCTGGATGTTTTCAATCAGCGCCATGGACGCGGCGGCTTCGTTGGGCACGTCGCGCACCAGCACCGGCACCCGCTCCAGGCCGGCCAGTTTGGAAGCCCGGAAGCGCCGCTCACCAGCGATGATTTCGTATTTGCCTTTGTTGACACCGTCTTTTAACTGGCGCACCAGAATCGGCTGCATGATGCCCTGCATCTTGATCGACTCGGCCAGCTCGTACAGCGCGCCCTCGTCCATACGGGTGCGCGGCTGGTACTGGCCAGCGACCATGTCCGTCAGCAGCAAGGTGGTTGGCAAACCGGGCTCCAGCGCGAGTGCGTCAGCGGACACTTCGCTGACTTTGGGTCCGAGCAAGGCTTCAAGTCCCATGCCCAGGCCTTTTGGTTTTTTGGTGACCATTGAATTTTCTTTCTTTAGATACTTAATTTTTTCAGCCATTCATGGCCTTGTGGCCAGTCGCCCAGACCCGACTCGGCGTTGATATGGCCTAGCGGTCCCGCATCCATCAGGTCAGAACCCCAGGCACGGGCAAACTCGCTGGCTCGTTCAAAACTGCAATACGAATCGTTGCGACTGCCCACCAACAGGCTTTTGAACGGCAAAGGCTGCAGGGGGATCGGCGACCAGCTGGTCAGCACCGGGCGCATTTCCTCACGTTCGGCATCGCCGGGCGCCACCAGCAACGCGGCTTTCACCAGATGGGTGTTGCGCGAGTGTGAAGCCCAGGCCGCCACCAGCAGGCAACCCAGGCTGTGCGCGACCAGCACCACCGGCGCCTTGTTTTGCAGCAGCACATCTTCCAGGCGGACAATCCAGTCGCCCCGCAGCGGGCGCTGCCAGTCGTGTTGCTCCAGGCGCACATAGCCATGGGCTTGCTCCCACAGGCTTTGCCAATGACCCGGGCCGGAGCTTTGCCAGCCGGGCAGGGTGAGGACGTTGGATGAATTCATTCGCTATTATTTTGGTAGCTACTTACGCAGATTGAACGGGGGCTGGAGGCTAAATAGCCTTCATAGTTTCGATGCGCTCGACCATTTCCTGCGCAAAGGTCACAAAAGCCTGTGCGCCTTTGGAGGTCGGATCAAACACCACCCCCGGAACGCCATAGCTGGGGGCTTCGGCCAGGCGTACATTACGTGGAATGACGGTATTGAACACCTTGCCACCAAAATGCGATTTGAGCTGCTCGCTGACTTGCTGCTGCAAGGTGATGCGCGGGTCAAACATGACGCGCAGCAGCCCGATGATGGACAGGTCCTTGTTCAGGTTGGCGTGCACCTGCTTGATGGTATTGACCAGATCGGTCAGGCCTTCCAGGGCAAAGTACTCGCACTGCATGGGCACGATCACGCCATGGGCGCAGCACAGACCATTGAGCGTGAGCATCGACAAGCTGGGCGGGCAATCGATCAGGATGAAGTCGTAGTCGGCATCGACCACCTCCAGCGCGGTTTTCAGACGCTTCTCGCGGCGCTCCAGGTCCACCATCTCGACCTCGGCACCGGCCAACTCCCGGTTGGCGCCCAAAATGTCATAGCCGCAACCGGCCTCCATCAGCTTCTCACTTTTGACGCAGGCTTCAGCCACCGAGGCGGACTCCAGCAGCACGTCATACACCGTGAGCTCCAGCTTGCGCTTGTCCACCCCGGAACCCATGGTGGCATTGCCCTGCGGGTCCAGGTCAATCATCAGCACGCGCTGGCCGACCTTGGCCAAGCCGGCGGCCAGATTCACCGTGGTGGTGGTCTTGCCGACACCGCCCTTTTGATTGGCAACGCAGAATATTTTGGCCATGGAGTGCTTACCTGAAGTGGAAATAAAACAAAAATAGAGTCAGTGTTTCACGTGAAACACAGGGGGTGACTTTACGTGATGAAACCGGCATTTAGCGTGACAGCGCCAGCTTGATGCCAAAACCAATCAGAAAAATGCCGGCCAGTTTTTCCAGCGTTCTCGAAATCACCGGATTCGCCCGCAGATGTCCGGCCAAAAAATGCGTCAGGAACACGACGGTAATGCAGTAGATGAAAGCCAGGGCAGCCACGGTCACCGCCATCACGCCAAACGTCACCATGCCCAGATGGTGCACAGGATCAATAAACAAGGGGAAGAAGGCCATATAAAAAACAATGGCCTTGGGATTGAGTACGGTAATGGTCAAGGCCTGCTGAAAATAGTGGTGCGGTTTGATATTCAGAATCGGGGCTGCACCGGGTTTGGCCATCAACATCTTGAAACCAAACCATGTCAAATAACCCGCCCCCAGCCACTGCACCGCCCTGAATGCCGCTGGATAAGCGGCGAGCACAGCCGCCACACCCGCCACCGCCAACCACATCAACACCTGGTCACCCGCCATCAAACCCAGCGTAGCCGCCAAACCACCACGCAAACCACCCTTGGTGGTGGAGGTAATGATGGCCAGATTGCCGGGGCCAGGGATGAACAACAAGATGATGAAAGCGGCCACAAAAGCGCCGAAGTCGACTATGCCAAACATGGGTTTTCCTTCAAGGGTGAACTTGGAGTTTACGTTAGCTTATTTCCTCTGCTTGGTTGGTAATTTCCCCCACTCACTCCCCCCGCCCTCTCCCGCCCCGCCGGGCGAAAGAGGGAGCCAACAGCCATATTTGGCCTTGTGTTTGAAGATGGGACGTACACGCGCCGAATTTCGTTGGCGTGAGGAGTGGCTTTACTTTCATTTGATGAACTCCCTCCAGCCGCAGCCAGTGGCAACCGTTGTGAGCGACGGATAACGGAAAAAGTACACAAGAGAACCTCCAGCGGTCGAGGTTAGCCGTAGAGATGAACTCATCCGCTTCAAAAAGTTAGCCAAATGAAGCTCCCCTCTTCCGCCCGGCGGGGCGGGAGAGGGGTTGGGGGTGCGATTCAAACTGATGTGGGGTTATTCTCTGCCTACCGACCCAGCAAAGGAGCGTTGACATGAGCGAACCATTGATGAGTGATGCCGAATTGGTAAGAAGACTGGGAGCCCATCCGGATCTGC
>Ga0209123_1000445_pt1 | contig 54300 bp, 45 predicted proteins | sample BarGraIncu00431A_FD_184500 | JGI IMG/M metagenome (GOLD analysis project Ga0209123, IMG submission 184500) | Arctic peat soil microbial communities from Barrow, Alaska, USA - Barrow Graham LP Incubations 004-31A (SPAdes) (version 2) | ecosystem: Environmental > Terrestrial > Soil > Wetlands >... | reverse complement strand
GCTCGCTGTCCTACGCATAAAACCTGATGTTACCACCAGATCTCCAAGGACTTGCTACCCGGCGGTTGGCCACCTTCCGGGGCGGGATTCGCACCCGCTAGATTATGCGACCTTGCCTGGCCGCAACTCAGAATATGTCGCAACCGGTCGTGGCTGAAGCATCTCACTATTCAGGTAACAAAATGTACTATTAAAAACGGCGTTGTCACACCTGGTACTCCGATAGACTGGGGAGGTAACATGAACGCCACCGGATTAGGCAGCAATATCGGAAATATTACTGATTCTCTCGGGTCAATTAATGGGAAGCCGGTGGCAGATGGCGACATTTATGTGTTTGAGGTCTTTTACCGCTATAGGTTCCTGTTTGAGCAATTTTATCTCATGTGTTTTCCAAAGGCCGATTATTCGTCGATGATACTTCATTCAACAACTATTTTATAGTCGCAGCGGGGGGGGGCGAGCCGATGAGACTTCTTAAGCAAAACAGTAAGGGCCAGGTACTGGTGCTGGTAGCAGCACTGATTTTCGTACTGATAGGAATAGCAGCACTTGCTCTCGACATTGGCAGAGCCTACGGAATAAAGGCACGACTCAATGCAGCTGTAGATGCAGCGAGTTATGAGGCTACCAAGGCAATTGGGCAAGGAAGTGACGAAGCCCTGATGAAGAGTAAGGCTATCCTGGTGGCCACTGCCTATTTCAATGCGAATTATCCCGCCGGGTATCTAGGAGCGACCCCTGGCAGTCCCACTGTCAATCCTGTTCATGACACCAATACTGGATTGTGGACGGTGACTGTTGCAGCCACAGCCCAGATGCCTACTTTTTTATCCGGAGTACTGGGCCGAGGGAGTTTCGATATTGGGGCCTCTTCGGAATCGCAAAGAAGATCGCTGGACATGGTGTTGGTAATGGATACCTCGCATTCATTATCTGAGGAATTCGATCTCGTAAAGACAAATGCCGAGAAATACGTGGACCTTTTCAGCGAGAAAGATGACAGGGTGGGGCTGGTGGCGTTCTCAACGGGTGCGGCACCCATTGTCTCAATCTGCCGTGACATGACCCCCCCTTTGGATGCGCCCACAGGTCTGACCTGCGGTCGTGGGTTTGTGAAAGGAACTGTGGGTAGCAAGCCCCCTGTTGGCGTCGAGGGTGCTATTGAGGCGTTAAAGGTACATCTTACAACGAATTCTGAAGAAGGGATGAAAAAAGCACTTGATCAGCTGAACAGTTTGGCTTCTGACTCGCGCTCAGCAACCAGAGTCATCGTGTTTTTCAGCGATGGCGCGCCAAATACGTATAGCAGCAAAATTAGTCTCGCTGGCGGTGGGAGTGTTGACGGCAACCTTTATTCCAATCTTTACGATGATGATAATAAAAAAGCCGATAAACCGAATTGGTATTTTGACCCAAAACATTATGATGACTCTGATGGCACTAGGGTTAATATCTTGGCACCCTTGCCGACAAGTGGATTTGATCTTAGTGGCACGGTGCCGCTTGCAAGCTTTAACAATAGGCGTTCTTTTTCCGGAGGTACTTCCGATACCGACGTGCATTGCGACGTAAATAAAGCGGCCCGCAACATGGTAGAAAACGCGGCTAACATGGCACGGAGCCAAGGGATTATCGTGTTTACTTTGGGCCTAGGTGGTAACCCGGATTACCTCACTTCCCTTGAAGTTTCCGATTGCAACTACCTCCAATCAGTTGAAAACGGGGCTAACTTGTTAAAGAGAATGGCTAATACAAAAGATTCCGATACCTTCAATGCTTCTCAGCCCTCAGGGATTTACTGCTATGCAAAGACTACCGACGACCTGAAGCCCTGCTTTGATCGAATCGCCAGCGCCATATTGCGTATTACCAAGTAATACCTACACTGACGGCTGAGAATTTGTTAGCCTCATCACTTTTCGTGTACTCTATTTTCCGCTTTGGCAAAGTGATCTGATGCGCCCTATTGGAATTACTTCCGGACATGAGGTGTCAGCAGGAATACACTGAGCGATCAAAACTGGTTCGCAACCTTAGTTAAATGCACCTCCTGAAGAGGATTTAAATCTCCAAGTCCCTTGACCCCCCGTCATAGTGCAAGTCACCCCAACACCCGCCGCGCGCATTTTAGCTTGACCGCTTCGCCGGAAGTCTGCAGTATTATGCTCAAGCCGGCAGAAAACCATTACTGCCGCTTGCAATTGGGCATGGCTAAGCGTACTGCAGGAGGGGAAATGGGTAATTTCAGTGTGGTGATTCTGGACTTTGAGACCAGCGGCCTCTCGCCGGATAACGGAGACCGGGCGATTGAGGTGGGAGCGGTATTGGTGCAGGATAACTGTATTACGGACCGCTTTCAGAGCCTGATGAACCCGGGAATGCGGGTGAGCGGCTTCATAGAAGAGTACACGGGCATCACCAACAAGATGCTGAGCGGCGCACCGCCTGCTGCCGAGGTGATGCGGCAGTTTGCCGGCTTCATGGGGCGGCACCATCTGGTCGCCCACAACGCCTCCTTCGACCGGCGCTTTCTGGACGCGGAACTGCAGCGGATCTCCCTCAAACGCGAGCAGGAGTTTGCTTGCTCCCTGCTACTATCGCGCAGGCTCAATCCCGACGCTCCCAGTCACAGCTTGGAAACGCTGGTGCGCTACAAAAAACTCGCCACCAACGGCGTGTTTCACCGCGCCCTGGCTGATGCCGAGATGACCGCACACCTTTGGACCGGAATGGTCGCGGAGCTGAAGAAGGGCCATAGGCTAACGAGTGTGCCGTTCGAGCTGCTGCAGCGCCTCATGAAGATGACCAAGCGCGCTGTACCGGATTACCTGAAACGGCTGGCCTTGGAACAATAAAACAAAGGCTTTCGGTTTTTAGGGATGTCGGTACCACACTGCCGGGCGAACCATCTGTTCGCCCTTTTTTTAATGCGCCACTCCCTGGCTCTTGCCACATTCCCTAAGCTGTCTGCCGAACTCTTCCGGGTCGCTGGTGGGACGGCGGCAGGTCCGGTTCTCGCAGAGATACGCTACCGCCAGATCGCCCTGCGCCTTTTTTCCCCTGAGCAGCGGCACGACTGCGCTCGCCCGCTCCAGTTCCTCGCCTTCGCACACAAATACTAGGACGCGGTTGGGCAGGAAAAACGAGCGGAACTGCTCCAGGAGCGGCTGCGCCGCCTGTCGGTTGCCACGGGGGGCGACGATGACAATCTGCTTTGGGGTGTCCAGCAGGAAGTCGAGCGCGAGGAGCATCTCGGAAAGTGCCGTGGGAGCTGAAGAGAGCGTGGCGGAAAAGGCCCCCAGCCCCTGCTCGGCCTGCTGCAGGTGACCTGGCTCGCCGGTCAGGGCATGCAACCTCAACAGGTTCATGATCATGACGGAATTCCCCGAGGGAACCGCACCGTCATGGGCCGGCTTTTCCCTGGCAATCAACTCCTCGTGGCGCGACCCGGTCATGAAGTACCCTCCCCAATTGCGGTCCCCGAATTCCCTTTGTACAACCTCCGCCAACTCCAACGAGCGCTCCAGCCAGCAGACTTCACCGGTCGCCTCGAAAAGGTCGATCAGTCCGGCTATCAAAAAGGCGTAGTCGTCGAGGAATCCTTTACCTTTTGATTTTTCCTCCTGGAAACTGTGAGTAAGTCGGCCGTCGGTCACCATGCTTTCCAGCATGAAGCGTGCGGTGCTGCGCGCCTGATCGACAGCGGCAGGGTCGTCCAGAATGAGCCCGGCGCTGGAGAAAGCTGAGATCACGAGGCCATTCCAGGAGGCGAGGATCTTCTCGTCCCTGAACGGCAAAGGGCGGCGCTGGCGCGCCTGGTAAAGAAGCTCTCGGGAGTGGTTTACTATTTCGTGCCCCCTCTCCTCTGAGAGAGCTTGTAAGGAGGCTGTGCCCGTGTCTCTTTTGAGTGAGGCCAGCGCTTGCGCCATGGAAATGTCGCGATGGGCGATGCTGCGCCCCTCGAAGTTGCCGGTCTCGCTCACCCCATAATAGGCGGCGACAACACCCGCCCGCTCGCTGCCGAGGATCTCTGTGAGTTCCTGCGGCGTCCAGGTGAAGAAAAATCCCTCCTCCCTCTCCCCGTTATCCGTGAGGCTGTCCGCATCCGTGGCGGCGTAGAATCCGCCCTTCGGCTCCGCCATATCCCGCTGCAGATAGTGCAGAATCTCTCTGGTGACCCCGGCCAACTCCCGATTCCCCGTCGCCTGGTAGCCCTCCAGATAACTGACCGCGAGCAGTGCGTTGTCGTAGAGCATCTTCTCGAAGTGCGGTACCAGCCATCTTTCATCGGTTGCATAGCGGTGAAAACCGCCGGCCACTTGGTCGTAGATGCCTCCTGCAGCCATGCGCAGCAAGGTTAGCTCAACCATACCAAGCAGTTGCCGGTCACCGGTCACCTGGTATCGGCGCAGCAGCAGCCGCACCGGCAGGGAACTCGGGAATTTGGGAGCACCGGAAAGTCCCCCGTTGCTACCGTCGAAGCGTTCGCGATAGGCCTGTACCGCCAACTCCAGTGAGGCTTCCTGCGGGGGCGCACCTCCTCCGCGCGGGGCGAGCATGCCACGGACCGCTTCGGTCAATTGCTCTCCAGCCAGCGTCACCCGGTCGGGATCGCGCTGGTAGGCTTCCTTGAGCCGCCTGAGTAGCGAGAGGAAGCCGATACCGCGGGTGTGGTCTCGGGGTGGGAAGTAGGTTCCGCCGTAGAATGGCCTGCGGTCCGGGGTGAGGAACATGTTGAGCGGCCAGCCGCCTTGGGTTCCCATGGCGTGCAGCGCGCTCATGTAGACCGAGTCGACGTCGGGTCGCTCCTCACGATCAACCTTCACCGCGATGAAGTTCCTGTTTAGGAAACCTGCGATCTCCAGGTCCTCGAACGATTCCTCCTCCATCACGTGGCACCAGTGGCAGGTAGCATAACCGATGCTGACCAGCACTGGCCGCTGGAGCCGGCGTGCCAGTTCAAATGCCTCCTCGCCCCAGGTAAACCAGTTCACCGGGTTGTGGGCGTGCTGCAGCAGGTATGGGCTCGTCTCCAGGAACAATCGGTTGGTGTAGCTGGCAGACCCGTCTGGGAGCAGGTGCCGGGTGCGCGGGCGATACGCCTCACCCCGCCGACGCCGCGCCTGGTCGAAAAGTTCCCGCGGGGGAGCGGGAAGTTCCTCCGTGCAAGGAAGTTCCTGGTAGGGGGGCTCATGATTGTTTTCCATAGGTTATCTCCCGATCCGGGCAGAAGGCGCTAATGGTTGCCGCCGCTGCCGGATGAGTCTCATTATAACAGGCTTTGCGAACTCGGAAGCTAAGATTTGCCACGGTACTGCAGCTTTCGCATCCCCTCTGTGGAGCCCATGCTTCCTCTGATGGAAAACACGCCTACTTTGCTTGCGAGGCATTCCCCCTACTTTGCTTGCGACGCGTTCCACTTACGGTGACTCTTTTTTACCGAGATCTACGTGCATCCCGAGTCCCTGATGTATAATTGTAAGAAAAAATTAATTGTTCCGTGCCAAGGGGGTATCGCTTGGCTTGCGAAGGGGTGACCGTGGCCACATCTGCAAGAGTTGACAGTATGACGGGAGAGCCGATCCACAGCAAGCTGCTGCGGGCCATTCCACTTTTTTCCTCTCTTGAACCTGCAGTGTTCAATGAGGTGATTCGTCGCATTGCCGAGAAGCGTTTCCACAAGAACCAGGTAGTTCTTCTCGAAGAGGATACGGCGAGCTTCATGTACATCGTCTACAGCGGAAAGGTCCGTGTGGTGCATCTAGGCAGCGACGGAAGCGAGCGGATTCTTGCCGTTCACAAGCGCGGCGATATCTTCGGTGAAATGGCTCTCTTGGACCAAAAGACTGCACCGGCGACGGTAATCGCCATGGAGGATGCGGAGATCGGTCTTCTTTCCAAGGAAACCTTTCAGAAGTTGTTCCTCAAAAACGAAAAAGTGCTGCTTCAGCTCGTTGCAATCCTCTGCCGGCGCCTGCGTGAGGCCCAGCTGGTTTTGAAGGCGATCGCACTTCCTGACGCCGAACTGAGGTTGCGCTCGATTCTGAACCATCTAAGCCTCTTGCACGGGGTACGAGATGACCGGGGAGTGGTGATCACTCTGAGGCTCACCCATAAGGAACTTGCTGGCTATACCTCGGTTTCCCGGGAAACAGTCACCAGACTGCTGCACCGCTTAACCGAGGAAGGTGACCTTGAGATGCTGGAGAACCGCACCATCCTGCTTAAACGCGGATTCCTCGAAAAACAGCGACTGCTTTGAAACTCTCCGCAGCCTATGTTGATTGCTGTTCTGCCAGCGTGTTGATCCCTTTGAGAAGCTACCCCTTGAGCGCGGTACTTTTAAGGCTGACTTACGGCTAAGCACGGTTCTCAGCCTGCTTGTCCTGAGTCATGACCGGCTTTTTGAACAACTTCTGGGGCGTTCGTCGAGATTGGAACAACGCTATGCAGTTGCTGTCAGGTTCGGTGAGACTGATTCTCTGGCTGGCTTGACATGCGAAACTCAAAAGTTATACTGGAGTATGAGAATTATATTTTATTAATGTATCTGGCTTGGGTTGTTGCCTGTTTCATCCTGTTGGGGTTTTTCGGGTTTACACAGTTCCTGTCACCTCTGCCTGACACGAGCGCGAAGGCTCCTGTCAATGGGGATTGTAGATAGCCGCAAAGGGAGCGTCTTGTCAGGAGCTGCCTGGATTGTGCAGATCACCTTTCAGCCGGGTGAATCATCCTGAGTGAGGCTAAAAATGGCTCGTACGATTTTGAAAAACAGGTCCTGGCTGCGCAAATTCGCCGGACATCGCCGCGCCGGAGCGGAGTGCGTCACTCCGGATCATGGACTCTACCCCGAGCCCTATTTCCGCGAGCAGCTGGTGCAGGAAAGAAAAAGGGCGGAGCGCTCAAACAAGCCTCTCATGGTGATGGTCATCGATGCGGAAAATATCCGGAGCCTCGATGCATCCCGTGAAATTACCGACTCGCTGGGCGAAGGCTTGAACAGCTGTGTCAGGGGAACTGACATCTGCGGCCTGCTCAAGGAGAATGCGCTGATAGGCGTCATCCTCACCGAGGTGGAACTGGACAAGCTTGAAACAGCCCAGTCAAGCGTCGCCAAAAAGATCCGGGAAAAGTTTGCCGTGCTGTTGAGTGACGACATGGTGCAACAGATAACCATCACCTTTCGCATCTTTCCGGTGGCCGGCGGCAACGGGCTCTTCGACATGACCTTCTATCCCGACCTGACTGCCCCAAGCTACCGCACTAAGGGAGGTGAAATCGCCAAGCGCTCACTCGATATCGTAGGCGGTATCGCCGGGCTCATACTGTTTTCCCCTTTCTTTGCATTTTTGCCGCTACTGATCAAACTCTATTCGAAAGGGCCGGTGTTCTTTACCCAGGACAGGATCGGCCGCAATGGTGAGAAGTTCAAGCTGATAAAGTTTCGTTCCATGTACCTTGACAACGACGACGTCATTCACCGGGAGTACGTGACGAAGCTGATCAAGGGGCAGGTGGACGGAGCCGCCTCCCAGGGGGTCTTCAAGATCCAGGGTGACCCAAGGGTGACGCCGGTTGGAAGGTATATCAGAAAGTATAGCCTGGACGAGTTGCCTCAATTCCTCAACGTACTCAAAGGGGACATGTCCCTTGTGGGCCCGCGTCCTCCGATCCGCTACGAAGTGGAAAATTACTGCGGTTGGCAGAGAAACCGGCTGATGGGGAAAAAGCCGGGCATCACCGGGCTCTGGCAGGTGACCGGACGGAGCAGCACCAGTTTTGACGACATGGTCCGACTGGACCTGAGGTACCTGAGAGGGTGGTCGATCGTGCTGGACCTGAAAATCCTGCTGCGTACTCCCCTGGCAGTCTTTAAGACCAAAGGGGCCTATTAGCCTTCACACTCCATTGAATAAGGGGCACGGACATGATCAACGTCGGCGTAGTCGGATACGGTTATTGGGGCCCGAATGTGGCGAGAAACTTCAACGAAACCCCGGGCGCCCGGGTAGTGGCCATCAGCGACGCGGACGACGGTTCGCTGAAACGCGCGGCGCAAAGCTACCCCGAGATGCGGATGGCGAAGGATTGTCAGGACCTGCTGACGGCTACCGACATCGACGTCATCGCCATCGTCACGCCGGTCTCCTCCCACTTCGAAATTGCCAAGGCTGCACTGTCGAACGGCAAGCACATCTTCATCGAGAAGCCGTTCACCGCTTCCGTGGCTCAGGCTGAGCAACTGATCGAGCTGGCGGACAAGAAACGGCTTAAAATCATGGTGGACCACACCTTTCTCTTCACCGGCGCGGTCAAGAAGATCAAGGAGCTGATAGACGACGGGGTGCTGGGGGATCTCTACTACTTCGACTCCATCAGGGTAAATCTCGGTCTGTTCCAAAAGGACGTTAACGTCGTTTGGGACCTCGCCCCGCACGACCTCTCGATCATGGACCACCTGATCGACAAGGAGCCGACCGCGGTCATGGCGACCGGTGTTGCCCACTTCAACAACGCGCTGGAGGACGTGGCGTACATCACCGTCTACTTTCCCGACAACGTGATCGCCCACCTCAACGTGAACTGGCTCTCCCCGGTGAAGATACGGACCACGCTGATCGGTGGCCAGAAGAAGATGCTGGTCTGGAACGACCTGGTGAGCGACGAAAAGATCAGGGTGTACGACAAGGGGGTGGAGGGGATGGAGGGGTCCAAGGAACACTCCTACGGGCTTAGGGTGAGTTACCGAAGCGGCGACATGTGGGCGCCGAGGGTGAACCAGGTCGAGGCGCTCAAGGGGGAGGCGGCCTATTTTGTCGACTGCATCAACAACAATCTCAACCCCAAAAACGACGGGAAGGCCGGGCTGCGGGTGGTCCGCATGCTCGAAGCAATCATAAAATCCCTGAAGCTGGGGGGGACGCTGGTCCGTCTTTAGAGGCGGGCTCCAATGGCGGGCCTGGTCCTGCCGGGCAGGAGGACGGAAATGGATGCCTATGTTGCAATTTCGGCGGATGTGCAGCTCGGGGAGAACGTGCGGTTGGCGAAGTTCATCAACCTCTACGGCTGCAGCATCGGCGCAAACACCAAGGTGGGCGCCTTCGTGGAGGTGCAGAAAAACGCGCACATCGGGAAGAACTGCAAGATCTCCAGCCACACCTTCATCTGCGAGGGGGTCGTCGTGGAGGATAACGTCTTCATCGGTCACAACGTAACCTTCATTAACGACCTTTACCCCAGAGCGACGACGGCCGGCGGCGGACTGCAGACCGAAGCGGACTGGGCCGTTGGCACCACTCTGGTGAAAAAGGGAGCCTCGATTGGGTCGAGTTCCACACTCTTGTGCGGGGTTACCGTGGGGGAACACGCCATCGTCGGCGCGGGGAGTGTCGTGACCAAAGACGTGCCGGCATACTGCATCGTGGCGGGTAACCCGGCCCGGGTCCTGCGCACCATTGACAAGGAGGTAGCAGATGAAAGTGCCGTTTCTCAATCTCAAAGCCCAGTATGATGCCATAGCCCAGGAGGTGGAGCACTCCATCAAGGAGGTGCTGGGGAGCTGTGCCTTTTCCGGAGGCCCCTATGTCGAGCGTTTCGAGGGGGAATTTGCCGCCTTTTGCGGGGCAGGCCAAGCCGTGGGGGTCGGAAGCGGCACCGAGGCGCTCTGGCTGGCGCTGGTTGCCCTCGGTGTGAAGGCGGGTGACGAGGTCATCACCGCGCCCAATAGCTTCATCGCCACTGCGGAGGCAATTTCACTGACGGGGGCCGAACCGGTTTTCGTGGACGTCGAGGAAGGGAGCTTTACCATGGATCCGGCGCTGCTGGAGGCCGCCATAACCCCGCGCACCAAGGCCGTCATACCGGTGCACCTGTTCGGGCAGACCGCGGATATGGACCCCATCATCGCCATCGCGCGCAAGCACGGGCTCTTCGTGCTCGAGGATGCCTGCCAAGCCCACGGCGCCGAGTACAAGGGGAGGCGGGCCGGCTCCCTCGGAGACGCCGGTTGCTTCAGTTTCTATCCGGGGAAAAACCTCGGGGCCTACGGCGAGGCAGGTGGCGTGACGACTAATGACAAGCAACTGGCCGACCGGATCAGGATGCTGCGTGATCATGGTCAGTCGCGTAAGTACTATCATGAGATGGTGGGCACCAACGGCCGTATGGACGGGATTCAGGGGGCAGTATTGAGTGTCAAGCTCAAGTACCTTGATGCCTGGAATGCGGCGCGCAGGCTTCACGCCGCCTCATATCGGAAGGTCCTGGAGGGTGTTGCCTCAGTCTTGGCACCCAGGGAGATGCAGTACGCGAGGCATGTCTACCATGTCTATGCTGTCAGGACCGACGGCCGCGAGCGGTTGATGGATAAGCTTGCCGAGAGCGGCATTGCCTGCGGCGTGCATTATCCGGTACCGATCCACATGCAGCACGCCTACGCCGGCCGGTGCCAAGGGGCGGGGTGTTTCCCCGTGGCCGAGCGCTGTGCGCGGGAGTTCGTCTCCCTTCCCATGTTTCCCGAACTGACCGAAGAGCAGATCTCGTATGTCGGCAGTGAACTGGGACGGCACTGCAAAGTACCGGGTGGCGCCAGGTGACCGGGGCGTCGTCAAAGGTCGCAGTGGTGAATCCGCTCAGGAGCGCGGACTGGAATGCGACGCTCCTGGGCTGCGGCCAGAGCACCATTTTCCACTCGGCGAACTGGGCGCGCCTGCTCGCCGAGAGCTATGGCTACCACCCCGCGTATTTCACCCTCTCGGAGCAGGGAGCCTTCACGGGTTGCCTGCCGCTCATGGAGGTGAAGAGCGTGCTGACCGGGCGGCGCGGGGTCTGCCTGAGTTTTTCCGACTGCTGCGGCGCCGTGGCCGCAGGCCCCGAGGAATTTCAGCTGCTGTTCGACAGCGTTTTGGAACTTGGCAAGATGAGCGGCTGGCGCTACGTGGAGTTCAGGGGGGAACCGTTTCTGTCCCAAGAACTGCCAGCCAAGGCCTATGCCCACCATTGTATCGACCTCTCGAGTGACGAGCATCTGATGCACTCCCGCCTCAGGAAGGGAACTGCCAGCAGCATCAAGAAGGCGGGAAAAGAGGGGGTAAGGGTCGAGATCAGCAACTCCCTCGAGGGAGTGCGGAATTTTTACCGGCTGCACTGTCTGACGCGCAAACGCCACGGTCTTCCGCCGCAACCGGTCAGCTTCTTTGACAAGCTGCACGAACACGTCATCTCGCAGGGGTTCGGTTTTTCAGCACTGGCGCGTCATGGTGATACAGCGGTGGCAGGGCTCATCTGTCTGCATTTCGGTGCTAATGCAGTCTATAAATACGGTGCCTCCGACGAGGCCTTCAAACAGCTAAGCGGCACCAACCTCGTGCTGTGGGAGACCATTAAACAGTGCGCCCGACAGGGGATGCGCACCCTGAGTCTCGGCAGGACCGACCTGGACAACGAGGGGCTGCTCACCTTCAAAAACGGCTGGGGCGCGGAGCGGACGGTGCTTAACTATTATCGCTACGACTTCGCCAGTAACGGTTTCGTTTGCGACCGGGAGCGCGACTTGGGGGTTTTCAAGAGCGTGCTCAGGACACTGCCGTTAGACGTCCTCAAGATGATCGGACGCCTCGCATATCGTCACATGGGGTGACACCTCCGGTGTCGTGAGCCGTAACGATCGCGGACGCCGCTTGGCATTGGTTGCAAAGCCTGCTACTTCTCGGCGGGTGGACAATGTTGTTAAAGTGGATAGAATTAGGAAAAACACACCTTGCGCAGATTGTGCCAAGTTTCTCCGTGCAAGCCGAAAGGGGGAAAGTCATGATGGGACCAAAAAAAGAGATTACCGTGAAAGCCGCTAGAATCATTTGGCTCATTGCCTTGATTTTCTTGGTTGGGTGTTCCTCTTCGGCGACGCCAAGGGCGGGACTGCCGCAGAGCTTTACCTCGCCGGTCAAGGAGTACCGGATTCAGCCCGGGGACCAACTGGACGTTAAGCTCTTCTATAACCCGGAGTTGAACGAACAACTGACAGTACGGCCGGATGGCAGGATAACGCTGCAACTGGTCAATGACGTGGTCGCCGCCGGACTGACACCGGCAGAGCTTACAGCGGTATTGACAAAGGCCTATTCCGGGGAGTTGCGCAACCCGAAAGTCGCTGTGATCCTGCGCACCTCGGTAGCCGACAGGGTTTATGTTGACGGCGAAGTCAACAAGGCGGGCCTGGTTCCTTTGGTCGGCCCTACGACGATACTGCAATCAATATCACAGGCGGGCGGCATAAAGGAGACAGCAAAGACAGGAGAGGTGATCTTGCTTCGCAAGATGGAAGATAACAAGATGACTCCCTTCCGGATAAGTCTTGACGATGCTTTTAAGGGGGCGGGGGAAAGCAACGATATATATCTAAAGCCTAACGACATTATCTATGTACCTAAATCAACCATTGCGGATGTTAATACTTGGGTTGATCAATACATAAGAAGAAATATCCCCATTCCACTTGGTTTAAGCATAGGCAGTACCTTGTAGAGGTTTGACCCGAAAAGAAAGTGCGCCAAAGCGTAAACATAACGAGGCAAATTATGAGCATGCAAGAATTTCTGACCATGATCTTCAAATACAAAATCAGGATAATTGCGATTTTTGTAACCGTTCTCGCTGTCGTCGCAGCCGGGGTGTTGACCAGTAAGCCAGTTTTCGAGGCCAAAACGGTTCTACTTGTTAAACCGTGGAAGGAGGACGCGCCGCGGCCCGGCATGGGCGAAAATAACGGCGGTAATTCGGCGTACCTGTCACTAAGTCAGGAGGAACTAGTTAACACCGAGATACAAATCCTAACTGGGCGGGACTTGGCGGAAAAAGTCATTGGTACCTTGAAAATGAAGACAATTTATCCGGCATTCGCCAAGATGGACGCACCCAATGCGAGCCCTATGGATGCGGCCGTAGGCGTCTTCGAGAAAAATCTGAAGATAGTCGGGGTGAGAAAATCGAATGTGATAACGGTGGCCTTTCAGCATAATAACCCAAAGATAGCAGCCCAAGCCCTGAATCTGCTGGTGGACGCCTTTAAGGAGAAGCACCTTGCGCTGCATAGCGACCCTCAGTCGTCTTTCATCGGCACCCAGCTTACAGCCTTCGAGCGCAAGCTTAAGGAGTCACAGAAAGATCTGCAGGCGTTTCAACAGGCAAATAAGGTGTACTCCCTCGATGAACAGAGAAGTTTGCTGCTGAAACAGCGTAGCGATCTCGATACATCTTACAAGATTTCCCGAAACAACGTGAGTGAACTCAGGAATAAAATATCTGCCACGAAGGGGCAATTGGCAAGCATTTCCAAGAGCAACGCTCGCTACACTCCTACAGAGCGAGATAAGATAGTAATTGAGGCGAAAACCAGGCAGTTGGAATTGCAATTGAAGGAGCAGGACCTTCGCCGCAAATATTCAGAAAATAACAGGCTGGTCGTCGAAGCGAGGAAGGAAGTTGATCTAGTCTCTCAGTTTCTGAAAGAACAGGAGGCTGGCATAGCCGGCAAGGTCAAGACAGGAAACCCTGTTTATCAGAACATCGAGATCGATCTTTTCCGGGCAGAAGGCGAGTTGAATTCTCAGATAGCCAGAGCCGATGCCCTGAGTGGCCAATTGAAACAATTGGACAAAGAAATAGCCTTGCTGGACATGAGTGAGAACAAGATACAGAACCTGAAACGTGAGATTGCCATAAATGAAAAGAATTACAAGACCTATGCTGACCGGCAGGAAGAAGCCCGCATTTCCGAAGCGATGAATATGCTCAAGATGTCAAATATAAGTGTAGTTCAGGCTGCAGAGGCTCCGGCCCAGCCGGTTACTTTAAATAAGACATTCAAACTCGTCATGGGAATTTTAGTTGGCATCTTTTCAGGCTTAATTTTTGCCTATATGTCGGAAATGCTGTCCCAGACTTTTTCAGATCCCGAAAGCATCGAGAAATACCTCGAACTGCCGGTTCTGTTGACGGTCCCGTGTAAAGAGGATTGAGAATATGTATCTGAACTTCTTCAACCTTAAAAAAGAACCATTTCAGATAACACCGGACCCCTCATTTCTGTTCCTGAGCCCGGGCCACAAGGAAGCGCTCGCTTCGATTATTTACGGTGTGGAGAAGAAGAAAGGGTTCGTGCTCATCGTGGGAGCGGTGGGCGTTGGCAAAACGACCATTCTTAGGGCGTATCTGGAAAACGCCGAGAAAACAAGTCTCAAGATAATATACTTATTCAATTCGAATGTATCCTATCACAATCTGCTGAGATTAATTTTTCGTGAACTCGGCTTGAAACCTGAGTCGGATGATGTCAGTGAAATGGTCAATCAACTACATCGGGCTCTGATAAACGAATACAAAGAGGGGCGAAATGTCCTGCTCCTCATTGACGAAGCGCAGAATATGCCAGCAGATACCCTGGAAAACCTCCGCATGCTCTCGAATCTCGAGACTGCTACGGAAAAACTGATACAGATCGTATTCAGTGCCCAACCAGAGTTCGAAAAAACGTTGGCCTTGGAAGAATTGAAACAACTCAAGCAACGCATTGCGGTGAAGGCGGTCATTGCGCCGTTGAATCGCGATGAGGCCTTGCTTTACATCCATCATAGGCTGAAAAAAGCCGCAGACAAAGAATCGATCATTTTCAGCCCCAGTGCGTTAAAGGAAATTGTCCGAAGTGCCAAGGGCATTCCGCGGGTTATCAACGTGCTCTGCGACAATTGCCTGATATCTGCCTTCGGCTACGGCAAGAAGAAGGTCGGCCTCGGGGTGGTGAAGGAGATACTCCATGATTTCGGCATGGAAAGACCCTTTTATATGCGGTGGCATCTGAACCTGGTGCTCGGGATGCTGCTGGCAACTGGAATTGGCCTCGGTGTTTACCAAAAAACGGCGTTACCAGGGAAAAATACCAACCTAGTATTGAGGCCGGCTAAAAGCCAGTCAAGCAAAGTGGAGGTTGCACCTGTTACCGGCAAACTTGTTGAGGTAACTGACAAGGTGGTAGAAGTTGCCGGAAGCGATACCGCCTTAGCCAGCAGGGTCATCGAACGAGGAGACACCCTGGCAAGCCTTATCAAGGAGGTGTACGGTCGGGTGGACTCAAGGCTGATGCGTCTTGTTAAGAAAGCCAATCCTGGCATCAACAATGAAAATTTGATTATCGAAGGGGGGCGCATCGTGTTTCCCATTCGCAAAAGTAACTAAGGAGGCAGTAATTCTCCTGCGACCTTTCCTCTGTACTATCAGGTGAACTATATGAGCAACATATATGAAGCGCTAGAGCAGGCTTGCGGTAAAAAAACAGGTTCCGGAGTAACACCCGAGCTTTCCTTGCAGACTGAGGTCATTAGGGGAGTCTCGCTAAGCACTGAAATGACGTGGTTGCACCACCAGGTTGAGTCCCTGCTCGCAAATACCTCCAGCAAGATGATCCAATTCATGGGAACCAGACGAGGCGAGGGGGTCTCCACAATCGTACGAGAATTTGCCAAAGTGGCAGTAGAGCGGCATGGCAAGTCGGTACTGGTTCTCGATGCAGCCTACCAGGATCCCGGCAGGCGAATCAATATCAACGTGACCTGCGAATACGGCTGGCTCGATATGCTGAAAGAAGGGGAACTGATCGATAAGGCTTTTTTCAGGGTCGGCGAATCTAATTTGTATTTTGCACCAATTTCAGTCCAGGCATCAATGGTTCCTCCGGCAAAAGACCTATCCATGTCTGTGAAATTTTGGGACAAACTGAAAGAAAAATTTGACCTGATTCTTATCGACTCCTCCTCTGATGCGAATGCGTCCGAAAGTATTGCGATATCCAGAAATGTAGATGGGGTGTTGCTGGTAATTGAAGCCGAGAAAACCCGTAAAAAAGTCGTAAAGAACATCAGGAATAGAATCAATGCAAATGGTGGTACTGTTATAGGTGTTATTTTTAACAAGCGCAAATACTACATCCCGGAATATCTGTACAGAAAATTTATAGAATAGCGCGCAGTCCTCAATATCCCCGGTACGTTATGGTGTTATTATTCGCAACCACAACCGTCATGGGCCATTGCCTAGCTGACGGCGGGGATTGTTTTGTCCTGATTGGTCACCGTATCGTCGGGTTGTACGCCATCGCGATCAAAGTGAGGGAAGTGACATGAAATACAAGGATATTCCCTATGTTAAGTTTAAAGGAGTGAAGGTCAGTAATATTTGTTACGAGAATGTCATTGATACCATTACGAGTATCATAAAAAATAAGCAGCATGGCTACATATGCCTCACTGATGTCTCTAATCTCATTGTTTCTACTACCAATGAAGCTATGCGGATTGCTATTAACGAGTCTCTCTTCTCGCTAGCCGATGGCATGCCGTTGGTCTGGTTCGCAAAAATGGCCGGATGCGAGGAAATTGAGAGGATCTCGGGGGCGAGTCTGTTGCAGCGGCTGCTTGTTGACCTGGATGGCTGCAAGCACTATCTGCTGGGCGATACCGAGGAAACAATAGCCAAGGTTATCGCAAAGGCGAAAAAACTCAGTAACAAAATACAGATAAGTGGGCACAGTCCTCCCTTTAAAGATTTCGATGCTGAAGATAACGAGCGCATGCTCGAAAAAATTCGGCAAGCCAAGCCGGATATCATATGGGTCTGCTTTGGAGGAGGGAAACAGGAGACCTGGATGAAACAAAATTTTGCAGCCATCGATAGCGGGGTAATGATAGGAGTCGGCGCCGCATTCAGGTTTTTTACCGGAGACATAATCACTCCTCCTCCGATATTCCAAAAGCTGGGTATGCAATGGGTCTTTAGGTTGGGCGAAGCTTTCATTAAGGACCCGGTCCATTTTTTCGCAGTGGTGCACAGAAGGCAGATCTTGAGCAGTAAGGTTGTTTATCTGCTTAATTTCCCTAAGGAAGTGAACCTGGCCAGAAAACAGTTGAGGACATTAAACATCGGGAAATCATCCTGAAAAGCCACTGGGGCTGTTTGCCGGCGGCTTCGATTAGGCCATGCAGTTCTGCCCTAACGCATGACCTGATCTGAAATCGGTCAGATTATAGGGGGGTGACCCAAGAATGATAGAGATCCTCAGGAAATACTTTCAGGAGGGTAACCCAAGAAGCATCCTTGCCAAGAAGCACATCATGGGCTCTTTGTTCGTCAGGGTTGCTAGCATCTGCATCAGCCTCGTACTGGTGCCATTGACCATCAGTTACGTCAACCCGTCGCGCTACGGTATCTGGCTGGTTCTCAGTTCGGTGGTGGGCTGGGTCAGCTTTTTCGACATAGGGTTCACCAACGGACTGCGTAACCGATTCGCCGAGGCAAAAGCGAAGGGGGACCACGTGCTGGCACGAATCTACGTCAGTACCGCCTATGTTTTTCTCGGCACCCTGTTTGGCATTCTCCTGGCGCTACTGCTGGTGGTAAATCACTTTCTGGATTGGGGCGCGCTGTTGAACATCACCAGTGCGACCGAAGAGCAGGTAAGCACGGTTGCCGCCATTATCCTCAGCTATTTTTGCCTGCTTTTCGTATTGAGGATAGTGAACACCCTGTTGACCGCCGACCAGAAACCTGCCCTGTCGTCGCTCCTTGATATGCTGGGTCAACTGATATCACTCTGTGTCATCTTCGTGCTGACAAAGGTTGACAGCGGCTCCCTCATGCATCTGACACTCGCATTGTGTCTGCCCACCATAGTGGTATTGCTGCTCGCCAGTGTCATTCTTTACCGGTCGACGTGCTCAGCCTATGCCCCCTCTTTCACTTTGGCCCGGAGAGAATATGTCAAGGATATCATGGGGCTTGGGGTCAAGTTTTTCATACCGAACGTGGCCTGCATCATACAGTACCAAACTACCTCGTTCCTGATAGCCCGTTATTTCGACGTCACTCAGGTTACCGCCTATAACATCGCCTTCAAGTACTTCGGCGTGCTGCAGATGGTATTCACGATCGTGACTACCCCGCTTTGGTCCAGTGTAACCGATTCATACAACAGAGGCGATGAAGCCTGGATTAGGCACGTGGTGAACAAGTACCTCTACGTGCTTTTGGCTTTTGTTGCGGCGGCCATAGTAATGTTAGTCTTTTCGGGTACGATCTACGATTTGTGGATCGGTAAAAACAAGCTGCATGTCGCTTTTAATATATCGTTATTTTGCTGCCTCTTTGTCATAACCGGGATGTTTGCCAACATCTTTGTTTCGGTAATAAATGGCATCGGTGCTCTTAAAATTCAATTTATCTCATCACTTATCACGCCAGTACTGTTTATTCTTTTGTCACTGTTCTTTATTCTGAAGCTGGAAACCGGCGTAGAAGGAATACTGGTAGCCTCCATCTTTTCCAATGTGTTCGGGGTGGTTATCGCTCCTATTCAATATTATCAGGTATTTATTGGCAAGAGTGCCGCAAAGGTCTGGTATGCATAAAGGGGCAGGTATGAACAAAATCTGCATTTACGGAGGCTTGGGCAACCAGATGTTTCAGTACGCCCTCTATGCGGCATTCCGTAAACGAGGAATTAAGGCTCGCATATCCTTTGCCCGCTATTTTTATGAGCATCATCATCACGGCTTTGAGCTTTGGAAGGCTTTCCAATTGCCCCTGCAGGCACGGCAGAGGTTCTGTAGCAATGCCGTTACGACCATGGAGCCCTATTACCGCAACGGGCTCTGTGAGTGGCTTTTCCGTTCCATAATTCCCCGTGTGGAGAGTCGCGGTTACGTTCGTTACCGTGAGAAGGAGGAATTCGAATACGATCCTCTTATTTTCCAGCAAAAAGAAAGCCTGATTGAAGGTATCTGGCAGGTAGAAAGCTATTTCCGCGATTTGCAAGATGATTTGCGTCGTGAATTTCGATTCAGATTACCTGCTGATCCTTATCAGCAGGCCTTAGTGGAAAGGATACAGGCCACCTCCTCGGTGAGCCTCCATGTGCGTCGCGGGGATTACTTCGGACAGGAGTATGGGAAGACCCACTCGGTGCTAAGCTCACTGGATTATTACCGGCATGCGGTGGATTTCATTAGGGGGCGGGTGAGCAACCCGCAGTTTTTCGTGTTTTCCGACGACATCGCCTGGGTAAAGGAACATCTGCCGTTGGGCGCTGTTACCTATGTGGATCACAACAAAGGCGATCTCAGTTATCTCGACATGTACCTGATGAGCATCTGCAAGCACAATATCATCGCCAATAGCACGTTCAGTTGGTGGGGGGCCTGGCTCAATGCTGCGCCAGACAAAACTGTCACCATTCCGGATGTCTGGATCCATGGCAAGAAATGCCCCGGTATCTACCCCGAAGGATGGATACGGTTGCCCGTCGACTAGTTCTCGTCGCGCGGCTGGAAGGACACTATATGAAAATACTTCAAGTCTCACAGGCAGATCACAGCGGCGGCGCGGAACGGATTGCCCACGACCTGCACCGCTGCTCGCTGGCGGCTGGGCATGACTCCCGGATGCTGGTGGGATACAAGCGCGGCATTGATCCTACGGTTACCTCCCTGGTGCCGGAGAGCGGATTAGGACGGTTTGCCTATCGCTGCGTGCGTGCGCTGGAACGGTATTCCGGGGCGCAAGCTCAGCTCTATTGGATGGCCGGTTCCTGGTTGCGCAGGAACATTCAGGGTTGGGACGTCATTCATTTGCACAATGTTCACGGACAATACTTCAACCTCGGATTGCTGCCTTTATTATCCAGACATTCACGAGTAATCTTCACCCTGCATGATTGCTGGCTCTTTACTGGCCACTGCGCCTATGTCTTTGACTGCAACAAGTGGACCGACGATTGCCATCCTTGCTGCGATATAGCACGGTACCCTGGAATGGAAAGGGATGCTGCCGGTTACAATCTGCGTAGAAAAAAGGACATCTTCTCCAAGGCAAGACCCCTGCTGATCACTCCCTCCCAGTGGCTGTGCGATCTCGTGCAAAAAAGTGCGATTTTTCGCGATTTTGACTGCCGCGTGATTTATAACGGGATTGATACGACGAAATTCTGCCGGGGAGACAAGTCCGCGGCGCGAAGTCGTCTTCGGCTGCCGGCTGACAAATTTGTAATTCTCTATGTAGTAAATGGCGGGCTTAATTCAACCAGTTACAAGGATCCGGACCTCCTGCTGGCTGCTCTGCAGAGACTTCTCGCCGGTCCTATCGCCGGCCGTTTCCACCTGGTGGTAGTCGGCGGGAAGAAGCATATCTCCAGTCAGTTCGAACCCTTTGTGTCACAGGTGGAGGACACCCGTGAGGGACTGGAAGCTTTCTACCAGGCGGCGGATATCCTGGTGTACCCCACCAAGGCCGATAACTGTCCACTGGTACCCATGGAGGCCATGAGTTGCGGACTGCCGGTCGTCAGTACCAGAATCGGGGGGGTACCTGAAGTCGTCGAACATGGTGTGACCGGGTATGTCACCGAACCTGGCGACGCCCGCGAGTTCGCTGAAGCAATCACGGCAATCCTCTCTTCAGAATCTATGCTCGCCTCTATGAGTATGGCGTCGGTGCAACGAGTCGAGGAGCGCTTTTCTCTGCAAGGGATGACCCGTGCGTATTTCGATCTCTACCAGGAAAAGAGGGAAGGCATCCGTGACAAGGAGTGCAGCAGATGAGATATCCCGAGGTATCATCTCAACAACGGCGCGCCACACCGGCAACAAATCTGCTTTTGGCGCTCTGGTTGCTGGCTGCAATCGTCGCTGGCTGGGGCATCCTCACCTTCCCGCCGGTAAAAATTCTGGCGGTGGTGCTCGGTTCTGTCTGTATAGTGCTCGCGGCCTGGAAGATCGAGGTCGCAACCTACTGTGTTGGCTTTTTCCTCGTCGTCCTCCAGGAGGGGGATGCCACCCCCGGAACCTTCTTTACTTATATGGAAAGACTCAACCATCCCAATATCCCATCTCTTTTAGAAGTACTGTTCGCCGTGATCGTGGCAGCGTTTTTCCTGCGCTGCTTCATCCTGCATGACGAGCGCTACAGTTTTAGCGGCTTGAAGATTCCCCTTTTGATATTTTTCGCTCTGTTTCTTTTGGCGCTAGCTACCGGAGTGATGAGCGACACTGACAGCACTTTCAGGAAGGAAGATTTCAAGAAGTTCATATTCCCCGTCATGATGTTTGTCAGCGCAATAAACATTCTCGATACCCGCGAAAAGATAACCAGACTACTGCAGGTAATGTTCTGGGCAATGCTCGTGAAGACCTATCTGGCGGATTTTTATTATTTGAAGGGGCTGGGGTTCGAATACGGTGATAGCAATGTGGTGTTCATTGAGAGCGGTGATCAGACGCTGGTGGTGACTATTCTCGTGGCCGGAGTCGCACTGCTTGCTGAGCGCAAGATGGACTGGAAGTCGCTCCTGTGCCTGGTGTGGGCGCTCGCGCCCATGATGTTCGCCCTGATCTTCTCCTATCGGCGCAACGCCATGTGGGGGGCATTGCTCTCTCTTGGCCTGCTGTGGCTCCTGTCACACCGGGAAAAGAAGGTGCGGCTTTTCAAGGTTTTGGCCAGTGCCGGGCTGGGCGCCTTTTGCCTGATGGCGTTGGCGCCGGTGACCGGCTCCTCGACGTCTACCGGGGAGTTTATGAAAAAGCGTCTGACCTCGGTGGTCGACAAGGATGAAAGCTCGAACACCGCTCATATGAATGAGTGGAGGGTGACCCTGGACGATACCCTGCAGCATCCGCTAATCGGCCTTGGGTTGGGATCGATCCACTCGCCGGTGCCCGAATTCGAGGTCATCAATCAGCACACGGTTCATAACGCTCTACTCATGTTGTGGATGAAAATGGGACTGTTCGCCTTGCTGCTCTTTCTCTGGTGCCTGTACCGCTACTGCCGCCTGGGCGTAACGGAGGCGCTGCGCCGACGCGACCCCCTGCTGGCCGGACTTTTTGCCACAGTGGGGCTCTGGGTGATAGCCCTTAATGTCGGGCCTTCATGGTTTTATTACCGGGAAAGCTGCCTGATGGCGCTCATTATGGCTGCCGTAGCACGGTTGGCCACAACGGGCCCACAGCCGTCGCTAACTACCTTGTCAAAGGTCGGGATCGCTCCGCCCGGAATGGCGCGGCTGACAGGAAGGAAAAAAAATGGACAATGACACTCAAAAGATGCAGCGGCTTAAAGTGTTGTTTCTTATCCCGGATACCAAGGGGTCGGCAGTATATGTCCGCGCGTATCATTTGGCCAAACAGCTTACCTTGCGCGGGCATGCGGTTACCTTGATGGCGGTATCGTCAGATCTGACGTTCAGCAGCCGGACCGGTACGGTAGCTGGGATCAGGCTCATAGAGACTCCTAACTTTCTCCATAATATTTTTGGCCATTATACCAGGCGACTTTTCCTCGAACCGGGGAACGGAGTCCTCGATATCATCGCCAGAGTCAGGGAAGGGATGTCGGGCCACTACGACATAATTCAGCTCTTCGATCACTCGCTCAACGTTGTTATCCCGTTTTATCTGTTGAGGCGCAGGCTCAAGAGCAGGTTTATCTCTGACTGGTGTGACATCTACCATTATGCCGGAGGTCTGCGTTATCTTTACGGCTTTCGCTGCGATTCCCTCTATGGGAAACTGGGGTTTCCGTTCAAGAAGTACTCACGATTCGCGGAATTCAACCTGCGCAAAACCGTTCATGGCGTAACGGCCATTTCACCAAATCTGGGAGAATTTGCGGTCGAGCACGGGGTGGCCCGGGAAAAGCTCTCCGTGGTGGAAGGCGGAGCGGATGTGGAAAATGTCATTCCTTTGGCGAAAACCGAGGCCAGGAAGAAACTGGGGCTACCGGTTGCCGGGAAAATTATCGGTTTTATGGGCACCTTCCAAAGAGATATGGACATAGTCATCAAGAGCTTTTCCCTGTTAAAAGACGCCCTGCCGGACGCGTATCTGCTGGTAATCGGTACTCCCTTCCCCTGGGCCAGGCAGGTTGCCCAGGACGAGGGGCTTGGCGAGCGCTATATCGAAGCGGGGCGCTGCTCTGATGAGCTTTTGCCATATTACCTGGCTAGTACCGACGTGCTGGCGCTCCCTCTCAAGGATAACCTGTTTAACGAAACCCGCTGGCCTAATAAAATCGGGGAGTATATGGCCTGCGGGCGTCCGGTTGTCGTGAGCAATGTGGGAAACATCGCCGACATAGTCAGGGAGCATGGTACCGGGTTGACAGCTGAAAATGATGCAGCCGATTTTTCCTGCAAGCTGAGGACGCTTTTGTCTGATCCTGTCTTGGCGGAAAAAATGGGGGAAAGAGCCAGGCAACTGGCTTGTAGCAAATATTCCTGGGCTTTGCTGTCAGGCAAACTGGAAGACTTTTACTATCACCTGATCGAATCGGGAAAGCAGGCCGGAAGCTGACCAGCCACCAGGTCGGGCAACACTCAGTCTGCCCGAGGTAACCAATAGGGAGCGCCGACAATGCCCAAGATCAGCATCGTAACGCCATCATTCAATCAGGCGCCGTATCTGAGAAGAACAATCGAAAGTGTCCTCAGCCAGGGAGCAGGGGGGGACCTGGAATACATCATTATGGACGGCGGCTCCACCGATGGATCGGTCGACATTTTGAACGAATACCGTTCGCGGGCGCGCGTCGTGGTCGAGAAGGACGGCGGGCAGGCCGACGCCCTTGCGAAGGGGTTTGCCATGGCGACCGGTGATATCCTGGCGTGGCTGAATTCAGATGACATGTACCTTCCGGGCGCCCTGGAAAAGGTCATGGCTGCCTTCAAGCAGGGCGCTGAATTTGTCTACAGCCATGTAGTTATCGTGGACGCGCAGGACAGGAATTTGCGCAACAGGGTCGCACTTCCGGTCGGTTTCGATGATATCTACTTCGGCGAGTACACGATACCGCAGGAAACGACTTTTTTCTCGAGAAGGCTCTACCTGGAGAGCGGTGGCGTGGATCCTTCTTACACATATGCCATGGATTACGATCTCTGGCTGCGCATGTCCAGAATCAGGCGACCCCGGCTTCTGGATGATTATCTCGCCTGCTTTCGCTTCCACGAAGGTCAGAAAAGCGGGCGCACCGACCTTTACGGGAGGGAGGCGGCGGCGGCACGTAAAAATCTGGTGAACGCACCGGCCGTGACCTTTCCGAAGGTTTTAGGCAGGAAGTCTCTGCTGAGAATCAGGAAGTTGGCCGCCAATATAGCTACTTCAGGGGTTAGCAAAACTATCGCTGATGTGATTGACAAGAAGAGGGGAAGGCTGCCGAAGTGATGTGATGGGGGGCGAACTAGGGACGGTTTGGTCACTGCCGCCCTCTGCGGCACGATTGGCGCGGAGGACGGCAGTGACCGGGTTAAATTACGTTACCATCAGTGCACGCTGAGGTTGGTCGGGGCGCTCAGAGCCACGCCGGGCTCAAATGCTCCGATAGCTGGGGCGGATCCCGTGAAGGCGAGTCCCACGTTGATACCTGCGTCAGCCAGATTGGAGGAAGTGCTGCTTGGGACGTAATAAGGACTCGGCCGGTTCCCGGTTTTGTTGATTCCCGGGCTCGCGGTATTTAGCCAGTTGTGGTCTATGATGCTTCCCGACATGTTGCCATTTGTTGTAATGGGAGTCGAAGCCGAATTAATGATCAAGTTGTTCTGTATCTTGGTCCCGCTCATGGAACCGGAGAAGCTTGATCCGTCTATCCCGCTACCACCCCAAGGGCTTCCCGTCATGGTATCGAAGGTATTGTTGTAAATTTCCACATACGAGTTGTTGCCTCTGGCTATATACACGCCATCGGAGCAGTTATAGACAACGTTGTTGTTGAATCTCCAGTGGCTTACACCGGAACCGGTCAAGTAGTTGGTACTCCAAAGTCCTGCCGCAGGTACATTCCCGCCATAGAAGTAATTGTTGTAGACATTGAGCCAGTTGTGCGAAAATTCGTGACCTGATGTGCTCGGCAGTCCGGCGAGCACGGACACGTTGTCGTGAATTTTCAAGTTCCAGCTGCTTCCCGAGTTGAGTGAAGTAATTCCTCCGTTCAAGGAGATGTAATGGTTGAAGCTGTTGTTGTAAATCTCCGAATCACTGGAGAAATTGTACATTTCGAAGACAAAAGAGTCCGTGTTGGTGTGGTCGGTGGTAATCGTCGAGTTATACATTTTGAAACCTTTCAGCCAGCCTGGTACAGCCTTTAACCCCACGCCGTGATTCGGGTAGTTCTCGTTCAACGTCATGTTGTAGATAACGCAGTTCTGCACGCCTATGAGATTGATCGCCCCCTGTCTGTCATTGGTGGAGTCAGAGGTTTCTGAACTGCAATCGTCAATCACAACGTCATGGATGGTGTAGTTGATCCCATAAACAGCCGGTTGCGTCATGGTAAGAGTGTTGTAATCAGTCTGGAATCCGTACCCGCCAAAGCATATCGCTGTGGTGTGAATCTTGGTGAAGTTGATGTCATGCACGTTGATGTTGTCTGATCCTCTGATCCACACACCCGACCTCAAGGTCTTGTTGCTGCCGTTAAGGGTGAAACCGCTTATGTCATTGTTGCCATGCGGGACAGGGTTGGTCTGGGCGTTTTCCCGGTAAATATAGCCTGTGCCTGAGCCGCCTGAGTAAGTGCTGGTTATCGTGACGACGGATTTGCCGGCGCCCTGTATATTTACCCCTACTGCAAGGTTGCATCTGTTGTTGTCGGTATAGTTTCCAGCATTTATATAGATGGTATTGCCGGAACTGGTGACCTTGGAGCATGCGGTCGACAGCGTCTTCCAGGGAGATGTCGAACTGCCGTTACCGGAGGTGTCGTTACCGTTGGGGTCCACGTAGTAGCTGGCTGCCCAGCTTGATGAGCACATCAAGATGGTGACTAACATTGATAGTATCGCTATTTGACGCGCCATAAAGGGTTTCTTTAAATGCATCCTTTTCTCCTCTAATGTGTGTTGGTTGCCGGCTGTATACTCTGGTTTAGCTCTGAAGCAGAACCGATATTGACTGGAAAATAATTGGACGGTATCTACCTATCTCACTTATTGCTTTCGCTTTTACCGAGTCTTTATCCTGCTGGCATTTCTTTATTTAGTTAAAATCACTTTTGTATAATGTTCAGTCGTCACGCTTCGTGCCGGTTATCTTGCCACAGGTCCGGAGACTTAACCTGGCTGGGTCACAGGAAGGTCGCCTGCAGGGTGTGGGCCGCGCTAACGTTGCTGAAGGTGTAGCTGGAGACTGCGCCAACCGAAACTCCGTCGACCAGCACTGAGGCGATCTTGTGGCCGCTGGCAGGGGTAATAGTGACTGTTTGCGGGGTGTTGTAGAGCACCCAGGAATCGTTCGGAGTGACGGAACCATTGGTGCCGGCGGACGCCGCGATCTCGTAGTAGCGCACCCCGAAGGTGGCAGATATGGTGTGGTTGGCGGTCACGTTGCTAAACGCGTAGCTGTAGCCCCCTGAGGAGAGGTTGGAAGCGACCGTCGTGCCGTCGACTGTGACACTGATCACATAGTAGCCCGTGTTCGGGGTGACCGTGAACGATTGGCTGGCGCCCTGGTTGACCGTTGTGGACGGGGTAATGGTACCGTTGGCTGCGGCAGAGGCGGTAATGGTGTAGGTGGGTACCTTGACGCCGAAAGTGACACTCAGGGTGTGGTCGGCCGCCGTGTTGTTGAAGGTATAGGTTGAGATGGCACCGAGTGAAGTCCCGTCCAGTGTTACGTTCGCAACCTGATAACCGCTTGCCGGGGTGAACGTCATCGCTTGCGAGGTGTTGTACCCAACCCAGCTGTCGGCCGGAGTGATGGTGCCGTTGGCACCTGCAGTCGCCACGATGTGGTAGGACCTGACTGCAAAGGTGGCGGAAATGGTGTGGTTGGCGCTCACACTGCTAAACGCGTAGCTGTATGCTGCTCCGCCGGCTATGTTTGCCGCGACGGAGGTGCCGTCAACCAGAACGCTTGCCACATAGTAGCCCGTGCTCGGCGTAACGGTGTAGGACTTACTGGCTCCGGCAGCCAGAGAGGTGGCTCCCGCCGGTGTGACGCTGCCGCCGGTACCAGTGGAGGCCGTGATGGTATAGGTTGCTGCGCTAGCCGTGCTGAAGGTCGCGCTGATGCTGTGGTTGGCGGCGACCTTGCTGAAAGTGTAACTGGTAACTGCGCCGATCGAAGCGCCGTCAACCGTGACGCCGGCGACTTGGTAGCCGGTGCCGGGGGTTATGGTGTAGCTCTGGTTGGTGCCGCTCGAAACGACCGTAGCTCCGGACGGGGTGATCGCCCCGCCGCTCCCTGCTGAAGCGGTCAGGGTGTACAGGGTCGTCGGCGGCGGCGTCGCTGCCGTAGTAAAGGTCGCTTGGTTGGAATATCCGCTGGTGTTCCCCGAAGCGTCGTAGGCGGTTATCGCAAAGTAATAGGTGGTCCCGTCGTTGAGACTGCTGTTTGTGTAGGAGGTCACGTTGCCGACATTCACATTTTGCGAATAACTTCCAGAAGCTGTCCCGGTGTAAACCTTGTACCCGGCCAGGCTCTTGATCGCCGTCCCGTCAGTATTTGTGGTCGGGGCGATCCAGGACAGTGCTGCCTGGGCTGCCTGCGCCGTAACCGCGCCGAGCTGCAGCGTTGCCGCTGACATTGTCATGAAGAACAGCGCGAAGTACGCGATGCGCGAAAATACTGCGGGTCTTTTCAAATTACTGGTATTTCTCATAAACTTGAATCCCTCCATTAATTTTTGCGCCGGGTCGTTTTGCCCAGCAAACATTCGATTTGACTTGCTCTGCTTTCTCGTCGGTGCCATTTCTGGCCTATTGCCGCTGCTGCAGGTTTATCTCTCGTCATGTCTCCTCTTTTGGCACTTAGCTCTGCCATGCGTTTTCCCGACCGGACGCAAAAAAGCCGGGACCTCATATCAAGAATAGATATTTCGGCGACCCGGCTGTCTCAGTGAGACCCTTTAGGCTTTCCGTCACTTCCTCGCGGAAGTTTTAGTATTGTCGTGTATCGAATATTTCGTTTTCGTTGGTGAGACGGTACCACGCTTCAAACGAAAAGTTTGTGACGCCCGTCACACTAATGAGACTTCCTGCCGCCGCGTCCGGTCCTACACGGACCGGATTCCGGCTCCCTTTCCTCCCTAACCCGCGCCCACCCTGGCACCGGGCTCGATTACCGCCCCTTTGCGGCCGCTACTTCGGTGAAATTTGATTGACTGGTTCTAATTGTTTGGTACGATTTGTCGGTGCCCGCACCTGCCGAATGGTTTTTTGCAGGCGGGAAACGTTGGCAAGGACACTGTTATTTCCCTGTGGAAATGCGAGGTTAGCCTAATCATGAAAATACTCTGGATTGCCCGGACCTGCCCCTATCCGCCGAATGACGGCGAAAAAATCAGGGTTTTCAACCTGATAAAAAATCTCGCCCATCACGAGATTACCCTTGTGTTCCGTGCCATGCATGACAACGAATTGGAAGGTGTCACCGCGTTGAGCAAGTATTGCCGGGTGGTGCGCTACGCCTACATACCGAGCCCCTCGTCGCATCTCACCAGGGTTGGCTGGTGCATCCCCTTTATATTTACCCGCTACCCGATATCACTGGCGACGGTCTACTTCAGGGAAATTGCGGATATACTGCAGGAACTATGCACTAAAGAGAGCTTCGACGTGGTGCACGTGGAACATTCTTCCTTGACGATATATTTAGACGGGCTGAAGTTCAAAAATACTCCCTACACGATACTTACACTTCACAATGTTGATTACGTCAGGAACAGCAGGGTTATGGCAAATACTTCTCTGGGTGTTTACAAGCTTTTTCTCTACTATAACCAACTGAAATTCAAACAATGGGAGGCCGATTCGATAATGAGGTACGACAAGGTTATCGCCGTCTCCTGCACTGATAAGGAGACCATTGAGCAGATGGGAGTGTCGGGCAATGTCGATGTGGTACCAAACGGGGTCGATACTGAAAGCCTGCAGATGGTGGCCCAGAGGGCAGTAGCCAAATCGATACTGTTCGTTGCATCAATGGACTCGGAAGCAAACCACGACGGTGCGATATTTTTCCTGGAGCGCATCTACCCCATAATTAAGAAAATAGTCCCTTCCACGTCGCTTTACCTGGTTGGAAGAAACCCGCGCAGCGAATTGAAGGCATACCATAATGACGACGACATCTTTGTGACAGGAGAAGTACCAGAGGTAAGGCACTATTATGAAAAGGCAGCTGTTGCCGTCGTGCCGCTGAGATCTGGAGGCGGAACCAGGTTGAAGATTTTAGAGGCGATGGCCCTCGGGATTCCGGTGGTTTCCACGACCGTCGGTTGCGAGGGGCTGGACGTCGAAAACGGCAAGCACCTGGTTGTCGTTGACGACCCGAATCTCTTTGCGGAAGCCATCGTAGAGATATTTAACAACGACGGTCTGTACCGATCCCTCGTGCTGGCGTCTCGAAAAGTCGTCGAAGAACAGTATGACTGGCGCACTATCGCAGCACAGCAGGATCTCCTATATAGCGCCATCGGTCACCAATAAGGCTGTTGCTGCCTGTTTGGCACCCGCTTTATTCTCATTCATCTGCTTCAGCTCTTGTCTAAAACCGTCGGATAAAAACCATAGTGGGCGCGTGCTTCTTGGGCAGGAAAATCGTGGCAGGAACGCTGCTGCTACGAGAATCCTGATTCTGCTTGCTGCCGCCCAGGGTTCAGTCCCTCCTCTGGTCCTTCATTCGCTTACCGTCATTTGTCATTTCATCGGTCCACTCTCTGGTGCTCTTAGTGATACCTCGACCAATAATTGTCGGAGCGACCCACGTATTGGAACGTTGCGGCGCCCGCCGGGACCCTGCCGGCTTTTCACGCACCAGCCACGGGCGCTTTGCAACTCACCCGGCAGGCGATAAATAACCCGGCGGCATTTGATAAAATGGACTCGGATTGGTATAGTTTAACGAACTGGATTGCGGAATGCTCATTGTGTGGCTGGCAATGCGGGCATTGATCCCCTTGGTAGTGTGGCGGCTATGGCAGTGCGTCACCTTTCCGGCAGGTCCTCGCTATCAGTGAAGGGATCGGGAGGAGCGAACTGTGTGCGGAATAAGCGGAATACTGAACCTGTCGGCACAAGAGCCGCCCAGCTTGGAGCAAATCACCGCTATGATCTCTCCACTGCGGCATCGTGGTCCGGACCAGTCGGGGGTGTATCTGGATGACGCTGTAGCGCTGGGAAATCTCCGCCTGAGCATCATCGGCCTGGGCGATGGGATTCAGCCGATCAGTAACGAAACCGGCAAACTCTGGATCGTCTATAACGGAGAAGCATTCAACTATGTGGAGCTGAAGAGCGATTTAATCAAGAAGGGGCACCTCTTCGCCACCGGAACCGACACGGAGGTGCTGCTGCACCTTTATGAGGAGTACGGGACGAACTGCCTCGGGATGATCAATGGACAGTTCGCCCTGGCCATCTGGGATTCCGAAAAAAAAGAGCTGTTTCTTGCCCGGGACCGGGTGGGAATCCGACCGCTCTATTATACCTGCTCGGCAGGCAGGCTCCTTTTCGCCTCGGAGATCAAGGCCCTTCTCGCAGTCGATGCCGCACGGCAAATCGACCTGGAAGCGCTTTCCCAGGTTTTCACCTTCTGGACCACCCTGCCGGGGAGGACGGTCTTCCAGGGAGTGCGGGAGGTGCCGCCCGGTCACTACCTGCTGGTTAAGGACGCCCGGATCGATCCCAAGCCGTACTGGAGCATCCCGTTTTACCCTCCCGAAGCGAGGCTTACCTCCCTGGGCGAGGCCGCAGAGCAGCTGAGGGAGCTTTTGAACGACGCGGTCCGGCTCAGGCTGCGTGCCGACGTCCCGGTGGGAGCCTACTTAAGCGGCGGCCTGGACTCTTCCATCATCGCGATGCTGATCTCCCGCAATTGCCAAAGCCATCTCAAAACCTTCTCGCTCGGCTTCCAGGCGGCCCCCTTTGACGAGACCTCCTTCCAGCGGGACCTGATCGGCTATTTGGGGACCGACAATCGCCAGGTTTCCATCAGCAATGCCGAAATTCGGGAGTTTTTCCCGGATACCCTCTGGCACTGCGAAAAGCCCATGCTGCGCACCGCACCGGTCCCCATGTTCCTGCTTTCCCATCTGGTGCAGTCCGAGGGGTACAAGGTGGTGCTCTCCGGGGAGGGGGCGGACGAGATCTTCGGCGGCTACAACATCTTCAAGGAGGCGAAGATCCGGGACTACTGGGCGCGGCAGCCAGCTTCGCAACGGCGTCCCCTTCTTTTGGAGCGGCTCTATCCCTATGTGTTCCAAAACCCCGCCCGGGGGCGCAGCTACCTGCGGGATTTCTTCGCGGTGCAGCCGCACGAGCCAGAGCATCCCTACTTTTCGCACCAGATCCGCTGGGAACACAGTAGGAGGAACCTGGGGTTTTTCTCCGATGACTGCCGTGCGGCGCTTTGCGCCTATGACCCGGTGCAGGAACTGGCCCGCTGGCTGCCGGGGGACTTCTCGCGACGTGACCTACTGTCGCGGGCGCAACTGCTGGAAATGGAACTCTTTCTGGCGAGCTTTCTGCTCTCTTCACAGGGGGACCGGGTAGGCATGGCCCACTCGGTGGAAATGCGCCACCCGTTCCTGGATTACCGGGTGATCGATCTGGCCTTCAGGCTGCCGCCCCGATGGAAAATTCGCGGGCTCAACGAGAAATACCTGCTGAAGCGCGCCTTCAGAGGGCAGATACCGGAGAGCATCGTGCAGAGGGACAAACAGCCCTACCGGGCCCCCATTCGCGAGCTGTTTTACTCCCAGGCCCCCGCCGACTATGTAGATGATCTGCTGTCCGAGGAGCGCCTGAGAGATTACGGGTATTTCAACCCGAAGAAGGTGAGCCGGCTTTACGGTAAATTCCGGGCCGCCGGTCCGGATTTTGCCAGTGAATTTGAGAATATGGCCCTGATAGGGACCCTTTCCACCCAGCTGCTGCACCAGCAGTTCGTTAAGGGTGAACGGTTGCGCGCCGTCGTGCAGTTGAGGCCGGACCGCGTGGTTGATGCCGGGGCCGGTAGCAGACTATGAGTGAGGGCCATACCGTGACACGGAGCGATGCAACGTCATGCCTCGGCCAGCACGGGGAGGGGGCTGCCAGGTATCTAGCCGGGACTTCCGGGGTGCATACCCTGCTGGAAACAAGCGCTGCCCTGCATCCCCGAAAGATCGCCTTTATTCAGGATCAGGAGCGGGCCAGCTACGCTCAGATCAACGCCATGGCCAATAGGCTCGCCTTCTTTTTGCTGGCGCAGGGGGTGACCCCGGGTGAGAGGGTCGTCGTGCTGCTGGAGAACAGCCTGCAGTATGTCGTTAGTTACTACGGCGCCCTGAAGGCGGGCGGGGTCGCCGTTCCGCTCAACTGCGAGGTCAAGGCCGACAGTCTGGCGGGTATTTTGGATCAGTTGCAGCCCCGTGTCGTCATCTCCTGCCACAAATCGGAGGCCCTGCTGCGGGAGGTCGATCCCGACCGGTTGCAGATCCCCTTAATGGTGATCAAGGATCCACGGCAGTCCTGGCGCTCGTCTCGCTGCCGTGTGGTCGCCTGGGAGGAACTGCTGCGGGAGGGTGACAGGGCGAACCCCGGCCTCCCGATCGACTCCCAGTCCCTGGCCAGCATCATCTACACCTCGGGGTCGACCGGAAAGCCCAAGGGGGTCATGCTCTCCCACGGCAATATCGTCGCCAACACCTGGTCCATCGTGCAGTACTTGGAGCTGAGCGAAAGCGATATCCAGATGGTGGTGCTCCCCTTTTTTTATGTCATGGGAAAATCTCTGCTCAACACCCATGTGGCCGTCGGCGGCACCCTGGTTGTCAACAACGGCTTCGCCTACCCCGCCTCGGTGATCGCTCAGATGGCGGCCGAGCGTGTCACCGGGTTTTCCGGCGTTCCGTCGACCTATGCCTACCTGCTGCACCGCTCTCCCCTGGCGGCTTTCCGGGACCGGCTGGAGGCGCTGCGCTACTGCACCCAGGCAGGTGGGCACATGTCGCGGCAGATCAAGGAAAAGCTGCTTCAGGTGCTCCCCCCTCACACCAGTCTGTACATCATGTACGGGGCAACCGAAGCCGCCGCCCGGCTCACCTATGTTGAGCCGGAGCGATTGGCCGGTAAGATGGACTCCATAGGGAGGGCGATACCCGGAGTGAGCGTCAGGGTGCTGGATGAGCAGGGGCGTGAGGTGCCCCCCGGGGAGTCGGGCGAGCTGGTGGCTTCCGGGGCGAACATCATGCGCGGGTACTGGAAAGACCCGCAGGCGACCTCCGCCGTCCTCGATCAAAACGGTTATCACACCGGAGACCTCGGCTACCAGGATCAGGACGGGTACCTTTTCGTCACCGGCCGTAAGGATGATCTGCTGAAGGTGGGGGGACACCGGGTCGACCCCCAGGAAATTGAGGACGCCCTGATGGCAACCGGACTGCTGCTGGAGGCCGCGGTGTTCGGTGTCGAGGACGAGCTGCTGGGAAAAAGGCTGGTGGCACTCGTGGTTTCCCTCAGCCGGGAGACCAGCGCAAGTCGGGTCCTTTCTCTCTGCCTGACCCAGTTGCCGCGCCACAAGCTCCCTTCCGAGGTGAGGTTTGTGGCGGTGTTGCCCAAATATGCCAGCGGTAAAATCGACCGGTCTGGTTGCCTGGCAACCTTTAAGATGGAGCCGAGCGAGGGGCCGGTTGCCAGGAGCGAAGCGCTCAGCTCCGGTTAAATCTTTGCGCTATGCAGTTAATAGGAGGGTAACGAGATGACGACAACGGGACTGTTTTCCTCACAGCTACTTCTGGTGGATCCCGAGCGGGAAGTCGCCAGGATCTGTCGCAGTATGCGTGAACTGATGCTGAACCAGGTGAAAAGACGCGGGGTTGTCATCGGGCTATCCGGGGGCATCGACTCCAGCGTTACGGCAGCCCTTGCCGTGGCGGCTCTCGGGCGGGAGCGGGTCCTCGGGTTGGAGATGCCCGAGCGGCACTCGGCGGAGGAAACCGAGCGCTTCAGCGGGATGCTGGCGACTTCCCTCGGCATCACCACGGTGAAGGAGGACATCTCCGGGATACTCGAGTCGGTCGGCTTTTACCGCAGATACAGCGAGGCGGCGCGCCAGGTCGTCCCAGCCTACGGGGAGGCTTGGAAATCGAAGATCGTCACCAGTGACGTCATGGATCATCCGGGGTTCACGGTCTTCTACCTGGTGGCGCAGACTCCAGAGGGGGGGATAACCAGGCAGCGGCTCCCTTTAAAACCGTATCTGGAAATCGTGGCGGCAACCAATTTCAAGCAGCGTATCCGCAAGATGCTGGAATACTACCACGCCGACCGGCTGCACTACGGCGTGGCGGGAACGCCGAACCGGCTTGAGTACGACCAGGGCTTTTTCGTTAAGCTGGGCGACGGCGCGGCCGACATCAAGCCGATCGCTCACCTGTACAAGTCGCAGGTGTACCAGCTTGCCGAGTTCCTGGGCATTCCCCGGGAGATCCGGGAAAGAAAGCCCACCACAGACACCTATTCCCTGGCGCAGGGGCAGGACGAATTCTATTTCTCGCTTCCCTACGCCAAGATGGATCTCTGCCTCTTTGGCAAAAATAACGGGGTGCCGGCCTCCCAGGTGGCCTCGGCACTGGGGCTTACGCCCGAGCAGGTGGAGAGTGTATTCAAGAATATCGACGTCAAGCGGGCGACCACGCGCTACCTGCACCTTGCGCCTCTGCTCGTGGACAGTATCGACTTGCAGCACGACCATGGACAGTAAATTACCTATAGGGAGGAACATACCAATGAACATTCAGGACGATGTTAGAAGCTTTGTCATAGACACATTTCTTTTTGGCGAAGACGACGGGCTTAGGGACGACAGTTCGTTTCTCGCAGAAGGAATCGTAGACTCGACAGGAATCATGCAACTAGTCTCTTTTTTACAGGAACGATATCGCGTTTCCATTGAAGATGAGGAACTTATTCCGGACAACCTTGATTCCATCAAGCGGGTCGCCGCTTTCATCGAAGAGAAAATGCGGGCCGTCAAACTGGAGCCTGGCATCTCCGCCTGACCATTAAATTGAGCCGTTTTTAGGCGCGGCAATGGACCCTAAGCGGACCTCCCTAAGGTGCCGATGGCTCGAAGGAAAAATGATGGAACCGTCAAAAAACCACATCGACTCCTGGTACGTCGTAAAAGAATTGGGCCTCAAAGCATCTTTGAAATTGCTGGGTTCCCGTATCCTGTCGATTAATTATTACTATGTGCTGAGAAAAAATCTGTTGGAAGCCGGGCCTGACAACCCGGTAAAAAACAAGATGGAGATTTCACCTCTTTGCGAAGGGGACCTTGGCGGGATTTTAAATAGCTTGGGAGCCTGCAACGCGGCGGAAAAGAGGGATGTCCTCTCATATGTGCTTTTCTATCAAAGTGGCTTCAAAAACTGCTACGTCATGAGACGCGACGATAATGTGGCCTATATGCAGACCTTGATATTGCCGACGGACAACGCTCTTATCACGGATAAATACCGCCGTAAATTTTACCCGCTGAAGGATACCCAGGTCATGATTGAAAACGTGTTCACCTTCCCCAAGTATCGGGGGCTCGGTTGTTTTCAATCAGGGACGCTCCAGGTGCTGGCATTGGCACGTGCGCAGGGCTATCGTTCAGCCCTTTGCTATGTCAGAAAAGAAAGGGTCGCCGCACTGACCGATCTTGTCAATATGGGGTTCAAAATCACCAAAATCATGCCCGAATATAAAATTTTCGGGAGGGTGTGGCGGGCTCTTTGAGGACGGTACTTCAGCGGTGGCCGCTAGCGGCGGGGAAGGGGAGTTGAACACCGGTGCCCGAGGGGGCCAGGCACCGATGAAGGGGGGCACATGATTATTGATCACATCGGGATAGCGGTAAAGTCCCTGGAGCAGTCCATAGAACACTGGGAGCGCGTCTTCGGATACAGACAACTTACCTCTATCGTGGTAAACAGCCGTCAGAAGGTCCGGGTGGCTTTTCTGGCAAAAGAAAACTCTCTTACGATTAAGCTCATAGAAGCGACAGACTCCACTTCGCCCGTGCACGCCTTCGCACAGCGCGGTGGAGGCCTGCACCATTTGTGCTTCAAATGCGCTCAACTTGAGGACGAACTTACAAAGCTCAATTCTCTCGGGCTGAGGGTGCTGGTCAAACCCCAGCCGGGAGAGGCTTTCGACAATGAGGATATCGCCTTTGTCTTCGATCCGCAGGGGCTCAACATAGAACTTATTGATACTGATAAGAAAGCCTGCTTGAAAGAGTGATCCGCCAGGCAGGCTATTCCCACCTCATAAGTTTCCAGCCGGAAACCCGAACCTCCGTCATTCTCAGTCGAAGGTCTTCTTCATCAGGTGGAACAGGCCCGCCAGCAGCAGCGCGCCGGCTATCACGAAAGCACCGACGGTCTTGCGCTTGGCGCGCGCCTCCTCGATCACCTTCAGGTCCTGGTCCAGCTTGGCAAGCTCCACGTTGATCTGCGTCGATTCCGCTTTCACCCGGGTCACGTTCACATCGTGGAACAGGGTGTGGAAGCGGTTCCTGGTGGCGAAGAGTCCCTTGCCGAGCCGGTCGGTGTCGACCCCCTGCGCCTGAAAGCCCTTGATCCTGGCGTCGATGTTGACGATGTACCCTTCGGTCTGCAGCATGGCGTCCCGGATCGCCCGGGCCCGCTCGAAGCTGTGACAGCGGGTGCAGCTCTTCTCGTTGATCAGGGTGAGCGAGGCCTTCTGGATCGCGTGGTTACTGTGGCAGGTGAAGCAGGTCGGGCCGCCCTGGCCCAACCGCTTGCCGTGCGCGCTCGCCAGGTAGTCCTTCAGGACTCCCGGATGGCAGCGCCCGCAAAAGGCGGGGATGTCGGTTTCCTTGGGCGCCCCCAAGAAACCGCGGGACCGGTTCATGGCATCGGCCGCGTCCTTCGGGTCGCCGCCGTGGCAGGCATTGCAGGAAATGCCGTTTTCCGCATGGATACTGGTGCGCCAGAGCTTGACCGGCGCGCCGAGCTTGTCGGGGAGCGATCCGTGGCACTGGATGCAGACGGTTTCGGGCTGCTCGGCCGCCAGGGCCGGCCGCGGGGCCGCGAAAGCCGCAAGGGTCGCGAGGGCGAGAGCGCCCAATGCCACCCGGAGAGAGGGCCGCCTTAGCTGCGAAAGTTCTGTCATGAGAAGTGCCCCCAAATCGTTAGTCCAATCCAGAGCAGGATTCCACCGATAGTGCAGGCGAGGAACAGCGGCCGCTTCAAGGGGTTTCTTTGGGGCGAGCGGTCGACGAAGGGAAGCAGCGCCAGGAAGGTCATGGCGGCCGCCTGCACCGAAAGTCCGAGGAGCTCGCTCGGGAAGATCTTGAGCGTCTGGTAGTTGGCGAGGAAGTACCATTCCGGCTTGATGTGGGCCGGGGTCTGGAACGGGTTGGCCGGTACAAAGGCGTCCGGGGTGAAGAGCAGGTTCGGTGCGTAGAAGACGACCGCCAAAAACACCGCGAAGTAGACGCAGATCGAGGTCAGGTCCTGCAGGGCGTAGTTGGGGAAAAACGGGATGCCGCCGGGGTGGCTCTCGTAATGATAGCTGCTCGCCGGTGCCGGGGGGCTCGCCTCCTGAGGACCGAAGGGCGGGGTGGAGATCCCGGTGCGCTTCAGCAGGAAGAGGTGGGCGCCGATGGTCGCGGCTATGATCACCGGTATGACTGCCACGTGCATGGCGAAGAAGCGACCCAAGGTCGGCGGGCCGACCAGTTTGCCCCCTCTGAGGAACTCCACCAGGTAGGGCCCCACGACCGGTATCGCGGCTGCCGAGTTGGTGGCGACCGTGGTGGCCCAGAAGGAGAGCTGGCTCCAGGGGAGCAGGTAGCCGGTCAGGGAAATCCCCTGGACCAGGGTGAAGAGGATGAAGCCGGTGACCCAGTTGAGTTCGCGCGGCTTCTTGAAGCTCCCCATGGTCAGGGTCGAGAGCATGTGCAAAAGCAGCACCGCGACCATCATGTTCGACCCGACTGCGTGGCAGAGCCGTATCAGCCAGCCGTAGGGTAGGTCGTTCATGATGAAGGTGACGCTCTTGAAGGCCTTTTCCGCGTCCGGTACGTAATAGACCATGAGCAGCATGCCGGTCAGCACCTGAAGGGCGAAGATGACCAGAAGGACGCTACCCAGGGAATACCATTCGTTGATGTTGCGCGGCAAAAGGTAGCCGGTGAGTTCTTTCTTGACGATCTCTCTGGCGCCGATGCGCAGGTCGATCCAGTCGTACAGCCGTTTGAACAGGCCCATGGAACCTCCATATGCGTGTCAGGGGGTTACCCGACTGTTATCTTACCGTTTTCGACGGTGAAGGGAATCTTGGCGAGCGGCCTGGGGGGCGGACCTGCCGTCACAGCCCCATCGGGGGAGTAGCGACCGCCGTGGCAGGGGCAGAGAAAATCCTGCTTGTCCTTTTCCCACTGCACGATGCAGCCAAGGTGGGTACAGACCGCGGAAAGGGCGACCACCGCGCCGGCACTAGTCTTCACCAGGACGGCTGAGGAGCCTGCATACTCGAAGAACTTTGCTTCTCCCTCCGGCAGATCGCTGACCGCAAACTCCAGCTTCTTGGCGCCCAGCGCGTCCGATCGCGGGGCCAGGTAGCGAAACACCGGATAGGCCGCAGCTGCTGCAGCGGCGGCTGTCGCCCCTGCCAGGCAGACCCCGAGAAATTTTCTCCTGCCATCATTTTCCATTCTTCCTCCCGGGTAATATCCAGATTGGGCTCAAGTATAATGGCAGTTCCCATCATTACAAGTGTTAAATTTAACTAACTGCCTGGGCGGGCACCATCCTGACACTGTGTGGTAAGCCGTGTGATTGATCTGCCTGTTTTGGAGTAGTTGATAGTGGCGGTTAAACTGGCTGAGGTAACGAATGACTGTATGAGTTATCCCAGGTTGCTCGACTCTTTAACGCTCACGGGGAATCGCTGAGCGGATCTGAACTAAGTGAGGCCTGATCAAAGCTATTCCGGGCGGATCCCATCTGGGTCGGCTACGGCTAAAGTCACTTTGCCATGTGAAGGAAGGGGGAGTGCCGTCTCAAAACGACAAGCCGTTTTGGGTTGGGGCTTTACTGGCTGGCTTAAATTGGGTATCCTCATAGCTTCAACTTTGGGCGCAGTTTCGCACCCTGAAGCGGTTTCTGTGTCACGAATGAAGCTGACGGACAATTTTTACCAGAAGGCTGCGCAGAGGCGGGAAGCTCGCTGCAACGATTTTATTACTAACCAAGGAGTGGCAGATGCAGACCTATTACGACCCGAACGACCTGGGAAAATTCTCTGAAATCGGCAAGGATGCCCCTGATCTTGCCGCGAAGTTCTTTGATTATTACGGCTCGGTCTTTGCGGAAGGGGAGCTTACCGAGCGGGAGAAGGCTCTCATCGCGCTTGCGGTCGCGCACACCGTGCAGTGTCCCTACTGCATTGACGCCTACACCCGGGCCTGTCTGGAGAAGGGCTCCAATCTCGGCGAGATGACCGAGGCGGTGCATGTGGTGACTGCCATTCGGGGAGGCGCTTCGCTGGTCCACGGCCTGCAGATGCGCAAGATAGCAGAGCAGCTCTCTATGTAATCTGCGCTGAGCACCCCCGCGCCGCTCGCGGCTATGCCCGAGAGGGGGGGTGCGTTTCTTCGGCCCGCAATCCTGCGGGGTAGGGGGATTGGCCGCGTGCAGGGGCTTTCACCTTGGTGGTATTGGCAAGACCGGCAGCTGTCAGGCCGAAAGGAAAGAGATTGAGGACGCGTATGACGGAGCTTACGGGAAAAGGGGAGTGGGGGGGAGAGCCGTTTCGGGAGGCCCTGCTGCGGCACCAGCTACAGTTAAGCCGGGACCGGACGCAGACGTTGCAGGTGAACGTCGGCCTGGTCTGCGATCTGAGCTGCCGGCACTGCCATCTGGAGGCGGGACCGCACCGTCTCGAGGTGATGGAGCGCGCCACCATGGACGCCGTCATCGACTGCGCCCGGCGCTTTAGCTTTTCCAGCATCGATATCACCGGCGGGGCGCCGGAACTGGTGCCGGGGATCGACTATCTGGTCAGGAACCTGGCTGCGCTCACACCGAGACTACTGGTGCGCAGCAATCTGATCTCCCTTGCCGGAGAGCAGGGGGCGGCTCTCTGCGAGCTTTACCGGGATTTGAAGGTGGTGCTGGTCGCCTCTCTCCCGGCGACCAACGCGCCGCAGACCGAGGCGCAGCGCGGCACCGGGGTCTGGGAGCGCAGCATCGCCGTGCTTGGGAGGTTGAATGCCCTGGGCTATGGCATGCCGGGAAGCCCGCTGGAACTTGACCTGGTCTCCAATCCGTCCGGGGCCTTTCTCCCCGCCGGACAGCGACAGGCGGAAAAGAAGTTCCGCAGTGACCTGATGCGGAAACACGGCATCAGCTTCAACGCGCTGTACACCTTCGCCAACGTTCCGCTGGGCCGGTTTCGCAGCTTCCTGGAGCGCTCCGGGAACCTGGAGCGGTACCTGGCGACCCTCGCCGAGGGATTCAATCCCTGCAGTGTTGCCGGCCTCATGTGTCGCAGCCAGCTCTCGGTCGACTGGCTGGGGCGCCTGCACGACTGCGACTTCAACCTGGCGGCGGGTCTTCCCCTGGGAGGGGAACCGACCCTGATCTCGGAGCTTTCCGAGCTGCCGGCGCCCGGGACGCCCATTGTCGTTGGCGACCACTGCTACGCCTGCACGGTCGGCTCCGGTTTTACCTGAGGCGGGAGTATCGTGACCAGTTAGGTCACCTTATGAAGGCGGTTTGTTGGCGGCGGGTTTCTCATTAATGTCCAGGCCGGGGCGGAACTGTTTCCCCTTGTAGTGCCCCTTGTCCTTCCAGAAGGTTCTGAATTCGCTGTTTCTCTGCAGGCGGATCTGCGCGATCTTGCTGCTGCGCAACTCCGGCGGGAGTTGGCTGTATCCCAAGGCTATCCAGGGACCCCGGTAGGTTGAGGAGCGGTACCAGACGCCCGCTTGCCAAAGGTAGTAAACCTCCGAAATATACATCATGTCGTAGGGGACCCCGACTGCAACGCCATAGCCAAGTTTCGCCGGAAAGAGAAATTCCGGCGCCTGGGTGATCATGACAGGCTGCCCGTCGCGTGGTGGTGCGTTGACGGGGCGCTCGGCAGGTTGCTGGCCGGCGGGCGCTGTGGGTTGTTCCGGTTGCGGCTCGTAATATTTTTCGATGGTATCGTAGGGAAAGTAGGGAGCGGCGTGTCCGGTCCAGGCGCCTGCCAATAACGTCAAAGTGGTAAGGGAAATTGCTGCTGATTTTTTCATGATTACCCCCTGTGCCGGCATCACGCGGTTTTGAATCTAGCCAGCACGAGACTGATTTCCCAGAGCCGCCGCGCCGCGGCTTCATCGTAGGATGGCTCCGATGAAGCGATCATTTTCTCCTGGGAAAAATATTTGCCGCTGATCCCCTCGACATCGGGTGATGCAGCCAGATAGATGCTGGTTCTTGCCCCTTCCTTTGGCCCGACCAGGCTTCCCGAACGCAGGGAACCGACGATGTGCCGGGCCCAGCTGAGCCAGCCGTTATTCCTGGAAAAATTGGTCCAGACGTTCCCCGGTTCCAGGGCATTGACCGTTAGTCCCGTACCGTCCAATTGTCGGGCCAATTCATAGGTAAAAAGCAGGTTGGCAAGTTTTGACTGGGCGTAGGCTTCCTTGCCATGGAAACTTTGCTCTCCCTGCAGGTCGTTGAAATTAATCCCGCCGCAGCTTCTGTGGGACTCGGAAGCGACATTGATGATGCGCCCGCGGGTGCCGCTCAACAGTTCTTTGAGCAGCAAATTGGTCAGGATGAAATACCCCAGGTGGTTGAGGGCAAAGGTCATCTCGTAACCATTTGCAGTCAGGATGCGCGACAAAAATCGTCCACCCGCGTTGTTGATCAGCACATCGAGACGGCGGTATTTTCCTTTGAACCGGTCTGCCAGGGCGTGTATCTGATTTTGTACCGACAGGTCGGCCAGCATATGTTCAACGCTGGCATTGTCGGAGCTGCTCCTGATGGCCTCGACGCAGTCGGCGCATTTTTGGAGGTTGCGCCCCACTACGATTACCGTGGCGCCCATTTGAGCCAGGGAAAGCGCGGTGGCCGCACCTATCCCCGAAGTCGCCCCGGTCACCAGGCAGATTTTGCCGGCCATGTTTGTGTTACCTGGGTGCATTCAGCTCACCTTTCCCCTGGCACTTTTGGGTTTTTCCTGGGAACGGTCGGTCGGATCAGGCCGATCGGACCGATTGTCCGACCAGCGACCAGCGGATCGTTACTTGGGCTGGCCCTTTTCAGTCTGGCACTGTCTTCGGGACCAGGGGGCGCTGCCCGCGATGCAGGAACCAGCGGTCCAATACCAGATGACGGGTGAGCCAGCCGCTGGCGAAGAGCATCCTGGCTCCCAGCCCGGTGGAGCCGGGGGAAAAGCAGGTGCTTTCGGGGTCCAGGCCCCTGCTGCCAAAGCGCGCGGCAACCGCAGTCGCATACGGCTCGAGCCACCTCGGTCGGTAGTCCCCCGAGGCGCAAAGGATAGCCTGGGCGGCCATGATGGCTGATTCGACCGCGGGAAGGATACCTTCTCCGCTCCCCGGAAAAGCCAGGCCGGCGGCGTCACCGATCAAGATGGTTCGGTCCCCCACAATCCTGCGCCCACCCAGGTTTCTGTAGGTGAGGTAGGCATGTTCCCTGAATGGCCCGCAGAATTCCCCGGCCAGGTCACCACGATGCCTGAGATAGGAGCAAAAATCATCCATGCGCAGATGCAACTCCGTAGCCCCCTGACTTCCCAGTCCGATGTTCAGAAAGGGACCCTTGCGCAGCAGCCAGCCGTAACCTTTGCTGTCGTTGCTGAAGGATAGCGCGGTGTGGCCGGCTGTCAGCCGGCAGTTTGCCAACTGTGCCTCGCCCATCTCGAACTCCGCCACCCTGGCGACAATCGCTTTCTCGCCACCTGGCTGGGCACCGAGGGCCCGCGCGACGGGACAGGTGTGCCCGCCCGCCCCGACCAGGAGCCGGGCGTGAATGCTGCCGTTCACCAGCCAGCCATCTGCTGTTCGTTCCAGACTCTGGACCGACTCACCCAACAAGGTCCTGCTGGTATTGTTCTGCAACAAAAAATGGTCGAATTCGCTCCTGCGGATTCCATAACTCACCGTATTGCCGTAATCGGTTAGCGTCTCTTTGCCAAAAAGGAAACCGGTCCTAAAGGCCCGTATTTCCTGGAGCAGCCGCCCCTGGCGGTAACGCTCCGGATCGATGCGGAGCGCCTCCAGCACGGCCGGAGTGATCCATCCGGCGCACGGCTTGTCCCGGGGAAACTGGTCCCGGTCCAAAAGTAGGACGGATATGCCCCACTTGGCAAGGATCCGGGCGCAGGTCGAACCTGCCGGACCCGCTCCGACTATCAGGACCTCACACTGATCCATCGTCTCTGGCCGGCTCGCACAGGTGGCCGCGGGTCAAGGGAACCAGGTTGTTGCCCCGGCGCGAGAAGAGCACCTGATAGAGTTCCAGCGATCCGGTGGTGAAGTTGGCGATGGAACCGGAAAGGTAGAGGCGCCAGGCCCTGACAAAACTCGGGTCGAACATCTGAGCCACCTCACCCGCGTGTGCCTCGAAGCGTTCCAGCCAGTGCTCCAGGGTCTTGGCGTAGTGCAGGCGGAGGTTCTCCAGGTCGAGGACACAGAGGGCGTAGGGCTCGAAAATATCCATCATCTCCCGCACCGTCGGCGTGTAGCTTCCGGGGAAGATCCGCTTCTCCAGCCAGTCGCTCATCGGCTCGGGCACGTCCTGGCCGATGCTGTGAATGAGCCCCAGACCGTTTGTGGTGAGGGTGTGGTTGATGACTTCTCCGAGCTTGCGGTAGTTGTTAGGGCCAACGTGCTCCAGCATGCCGACTGAGACGAAGACATCGCACTCTCCCGTTATGTTGCGATAATCGTCCTCGATGTACTCCACCCCCGCAATCCCCTCCTCCCTTGCCCGCTGCCTCGCGTAGGCTATCTGCTCAGCCGAGATGTTGTAGGCCTTGACCCGGGCACCATACTGCTGCGCCATGTAGCGGGCCAACCCGCCCCAACCGCACCCCGCCTCAATGACCCTATCTCCTCTCTTGAGCTGCAGCTTACGGCAGACCAGATCCATCTTGGCGATCTGGGCTGCCTCAAGGGACAGCTTCGGGTTGGGGAAATAGGCGCAGGTATAGAGCATCTCGTGGTCGAGCCAGAGGCGGTAGAAGTCGTTGCCCAGGTCGTAGTGGTGCTGGACATTTTGGCGCGAGCCGGTGAGCGAGTTGCTCCACGCCCGGCTCCATCTGGAGACCCGTCCGGAGCGGCGTCGCACCTCGCCGGGGCGGGCCATGGCGCGGTACACCGCTTCCAGAAACGGTACCAGGTCCCCTTCGATTTCGATATTGCCGGCGCTGTAGTCGTCGCCGAAGCAAAGGAGTGGATTGGCTATCAGCCGTAACAGTGCCGCTCTGCTGCGGATGACCATGCGAAACGGTGCGCCGCGACCGCCGGCTGCCTCCTGGCCGTCCCACAGTGTTGCTCCGATCGCAGGTGAGCCGACACCTTTCAAAAAGGTACGCAGCAGCCAGCGATCGATTTCAAGGACCCTGCCGGATACTTTGGTGTCGCCGGTGAACAAGGCAGCCGGGCAGACTCCGTATAATTTCGAAGTCTTCATTGTTTTACCTCAAGGCGTTTTTAGTGAGTTTATATTAATGATTTTGTGGGATTTTGGCCAAATGTCAAGAGGAGTGCCGATTAGCGGTAATCACAGGAATGACGGAAAGGACACAAAGGACGGAAAGGGGAAAGGGGAGAAAGGGGAGAAAGGGGAGAAAGGGGAGAAAGGGGAGAAAGGGGAGAAAGGGGAGAAAGGGGAGAAAGGGGAGAAAGGCTGGTGGCTGACTGGTCTGACTGGTCGTACTGGTCGGACTGGTCGGACTGGGGGGAACTGGGGGGAACTGGGGGGAACCTGCCCCAGTCCGGCGCCTCAAGGGATCAGACTTGCCTTGATGACCGGGTTTACCAAATCCGGATTGGCGACCGGCCCCATGTGCCCCGTCTCCACCCAGTGCAGCCTACAGTCGGGAAGGACCCGGCAAAGCTCCTGCGCCACTCGAAGCGCCGGAAGCCTGCTCGACCTCCCCGCGATCAGGGTGACCGGCATGGCCAACTGCCGGTAATCGTCGAGGGTGAGTGGGGTGCCGGTCAGGGCCTGAAAATCAAGCGCAAGCTTTGGTGTTCTCCGGGTAAAATCCTGCTGGATTCGCGCCGGGAAATTGGCGAAGCTCCCCGGCCCGCTCCAGTAGTCGAGGAAGGTGGCCGCCGCCTCGGCAGCCAACCCGTCCGCCAGGAGCCGACCCAGTTCACCCATCATGGCGAGAACCGGCTCAAGCCCGGGATCGTTCCGGTCCAAAAGATGGAAGGCGACTGGTTCGAAGACGGTGAGGGTCTTGATCCGCTGGGGATAACGGTGACAGAGGCGAAGCGCAACAGCCCCGCCGTAGGAGTGTCCGACTAGGTGGAATGGCTCGCCGGGAAGAAGTACCCGGTCCAAGAGAGATGACACTAGTTCCACTTCGTCCAAAAGGGTGAAATCCTCGACCTTCTCGGGCATCGGAGTCTCACCGTAGCCGTAAAGGTCGACGGCAATCACCCGGTGCTCACCCTCCAGCATGCCGCTCAGGGCTCTCCACTGATTTTTGGAACTCAAGGTGCAGTGCAGAAGTACCACTGCGCTACCTGCTCCAGCGCTGAAATAGCCGGGAAGAGATTGCTCCATCTTTGACCACCTTTTGTTGTGCCGCGGCTTTTTATTGGCTCGCCACTGTCTGATGTGGCTCATCTCCTGCCAATCAGCCGTTTGCACTAAGCTCTCAACTTTCTGGGGGTGACATTCGTAAAATTTATTTGCAGAACCGCCGCCCTCGGGCGCTTTGTCTGGGAGGGGACGGAAGCCGCCCGGATGCTGTCGAAGCCATGCTGCGTTGCAGTTTCTGTTTCCCGTTGATACACAAAAAAGATCTGACTCGGTTGACGACTGGTTATTTGCCTATATGCTAAAAGTCTTCGGATTAACAGTTAGGCAATCACGGACTGCAGAACTAGATCTGCTGCAACAGAGTTGCCAGTCCTGTGACTCCCGACCTCTCTGGATGACAGCACATCCCGAATCGTCTCTGAGCAAGATAGCGTGAAGCTGCCTAAGGGTCAAGCATCGTGTGGGAAACGGCGGGTTTGCCGCCGGGTGCTCCCGTTAGATATTTTCGGTGTGACGATTTCCCGTATCTGGGGTATAGTGCCAGATGGCGTTCCATGACAATAGGAATAAGCCATTTAACAGATATCGCGGGCAGAACGAGCCCGGCGGGGCTCTGCATGTTGTAGCGGAGGTGAGCCTCCGGATTTCATCAGGTACAGTGTTCCCGTCAGGGCAAGAGAAAGGGGAAAATCTGTGGCTAAAAAACCAGTGGTGGACAAGGATGAATGTATCAGCTGTGGCATCTGCAAGACTAATTGTCCGCAGGTGTTTCGCTTCGACGCGCACGGCAAGGCGGAATGTTACGACCCGGAGGGGGCACCTGAAGAGGTGATACAGAACGAGGCTATCGACCTCTGTCCCGTGTCGTGCATAAGCTGGGTCGAGTAAGATCGGGTGCACCTGCTGACCTGCGCCGGCCGGACCGCCACCCAGGCGGCCCGGCCTGACGCGGAGCGCATACCACAGGAAGGAAACTCGTTTCGCCCTGCAGGCATAAATGGATTTAGGGGCGTTACCATCGTGTGCTCCTCGGCGCAAACAGGATGTGGTTGCAGTACCAGGATTGGCTAAAGCCTAGGGAGAGGTGTTTTTTATGAGTGGAAAGAGCCTGAACAGTTTTGACAGCGAGCAAAGCCTGCTTGTCGCAGGAAAGATCTACCGTTACTTCTCTTTGAGCGCCTTCGCCAAGAAGTCGGGAAAAGACATCTCGCGGCTCCCGTTTTCTCTGAAGATCCTGCTGGAGAACCTGCTGCGCCGCGAGGATGGCATCACGGTGAAGCGTGAAGATATCGAGGCGCTGGCCGATTGGGATTCCCTGGCCACGCCGGATCGGGAGATCCAGTTTATGCCGGCGCGGGTCCTGCTGCAGGATTTTACCGGCGTTCCTGCGGTCGCCGACCTCGCCGCCATGCGCCGCGCGCTGCAAAGGCTGGGCGGGGATCCGGGAAGAATCAACCCGCTGCAACCGGCGGACCTGGTCATTGACCATTCGGTGCAGGTGGACCGTTTCGGCACTACCCTGGCGCTTCAGGAGAATGCTGAGCTCGATTATCAGCGTAACCACGAACGCTACCAGTTTCTGCGCTGGGGACAGGGGGCTTTCAGGAATTTCCGTGTCGTGCCGCCGGCAACCGGTATCTGCCACCAGGTGAATCTGGAATATCTTTCCCGGGTCGCCATGGTGGTCGAAACCGACGGCGAGTCCCGCATCTATCCGGATACCGTGATCGGCACCGACTCCCACACCACCATGATCAACGGCCTTGGGGTCGTAGGCTGGGGGGTGGGCGGCATCGAAGCCGAGGCGGCCCTCTTGGGGCAGCCCTGCTCCATGCTGATCCCGCAGGTGGTGGGCTTCCGGCTCTCGGGACGGTTGAACCAGGGTGTGAGCGCCACCGACCTGGTGCTCACCATCACCCAGATGCTGAGAAAACGCGGGGTGGTCGGCAGTTTCGTGGAATTCTTCGGGCCCGGCGTGGCGCAACTCCCCGTGGCGGACCGCGCCACCATCGGCAACATGTCGCCCGAGTACGGAGCGACCATCGGGGTCTTCCCGGTCGACAGTCAGACGACCGACTACCTCCGACTGACCGGGCGCGAGCAGTTGGTGGGGGTCGTCGAGTCCTATTTCCGCGACCAGGGGCTTTGGCACGACCCGGGCCAGCCGGAAGCGAGCTACTCCTTTACCATGGAACTCGATCTCGCCAGCGTCGTTCCGAGCCTGGCGGGCCCCTCAAGGCCCCAGGACAGGGTGCCGCTTACCGAGGTGAGCAGCTCGTTTGAAAAGGAACTGGCACGCATAGCAGGGGGCGAGGCAGGCGGCCCGCGGGCAGCCAGTTCCCCGACCTTCATCGCGCCGGAACTCTCCGACTCCGGACCGGCCCCGGGCCGGGTGCCGGTGCGCCAACCAGACGGCGCCAGTTATGACCTTTGTCACGGCTCTGTGGTCGTCGCGGCGATCACCAGCTGCACCAACACCTCCAACCCGACGGTCCTCTTCGCGGCGGCGCTCCTGGCACGAAACGCCGTGCAGCGCGGTCTGCAGGTGAAACCCTGGGTTAAGACGAGCCTTGCCCCCGGCTCCAAGGTGGTGACCGACTACCTGGTCGCCTCGGGGCTCATGTCCTACCTTGAGGCGCTCCGCTTCCACCTGGTGGGCTACGGCTGCACGACCTGCATCGGCAACTCCGGTCCGCTTCCCGACCACATCGCCGAAGCGGTCGTCGCAGGGAACCTCTGCGTCGCTTCCGTTCTCTCGGGAAACCGCAACTTCGAGGGCAGGATCAACAGCCTTGTCAAGGCCAATTACCTCGCCTCGCCTCCCCTGGTAGTCGCCTACGCCCTGGCGGGCAACATGGAGATGGATCTGACCCGCGACCCGCTCGGCCTCGATACGGGCGGCTTCCCGGTCTACCTGCGCGACATCTTCCCGACCGACCAGGAGGTGGCCGAACTGGTCGCGCGCTACGTGACCCCGGCACAGTTCAAGAGTAACTACGCCGAGGTCTTCGCCGGAGGCCCGCTCTGGAACGCCCTGAAAACGCCAGTCGGCGAGCTGTACCAGTGGCAGGAGGATTCCACCTACCTGAAGGAGCCTCCCTTCCTGGCCGAGGTCGCAGCCCTCCCCGAGCCGCTCGTCGACGTAACCGGCGCCCGCGCCCTGGCACTTTTAGGGGATTCGGTGACCACCGACCATATCTCGCCGGCCGGCTCGATCGGCAAAGGGAGCCCGGCCGGGAAGTACCTGATCTCTTTGGGGGTCCCTCCCGAAGAGTTCAACTCCTACGGGGCCAGGCGCGGCAACCATGAGGTGATGGTGCGCGGGACCTTCGCCAACATCCGGATCAGGAACCGGCTGGTTCCGGGAGTCGAGGGGGGGGTGACGATGCACTTTCCCTCCGGAGCCGGAGCAGTGGAACAGCTTCCGATTTACGATGCCGCCGAGCGCTACCGGGCCGAAGGGGTCGCGCTCATCGTCATAGCCGGCAAGGAGTATGGCACCGGTTCCTCACGGGACTGGGCCGCCAAAGGGACCAAGCTCCTCGGGGTACGGGCGGTGCTGGCGGAAAGCTTCGAGCGGATCCACCGCTCCAACCTGGTCGGCATGGGAATTCTGCCGCTGCAGTTTCTCCCGGGTGAGACGAGCGAGTCGCTCGGGCTTACCGGAAGCGAGAGCTTCGACATCGGCGGGTTTGCGCAGCTTGAGGTAGGCGGCGTACTGGAGGTGCAGGCGCGGAGCGTGGACGGCAGCAGCCGCACTTTCAGCGCGCGGGTCCGGATCGATACCCCGAACGAGCTGGAGTATTTTCAAAACGGCGGGATACTTCCTTACATGCTGCGTCAGGCTCTCAAAGGGTGACCGGAAAGGTCCCTTCGCCCTCTCGGGAAGCCAGCAGCCCGGCCTCGTGAGCCAGGGTGCCTTGAGGATTGATCAAATGACAAACGGCGGGGAGATGAGAGCGTTCAAAAGTGCGCTCTTATTTCCCCGTTTTTTTGACCCCTGTGCCATATTTAGTTGGGGATGGCGGCCGTTGTATCCTCGCCTTGCGGCTGCCCCCTCCCTTACCCTCCCCCTCCGGGAGAGGGGGCTTCGGTGCTCCTCCTTGGGGACCTTTCTGCTGGTTGATTGCCTTGGGCGCGAGGCGAGGCGGCCTGGCTCGCGCTGAACAAACTGAAATGACTGGATCATTGCCGGCTTTAGCTGTTATAGAGATGGTACTACTTCATCAGCAGTTGCGTCCTTCTTTAAACACCTTGGCCATAGTCAGGAATCCACATGAACAGAACCGACAAAGTGAAAGCGTGCACGCTTATCTGCTGCGTCATCGCCATCAGCCTTTTGCACTATACCACCCCGTTGCGGCTCGGCATGCTGCACGACATCTTCCAGCGCCTGTATTATCTGCCGATCATCCTGGCCGCCTTCTGGTTCGGTTTTCGGGGCGGGGTTGGTTGCGCCCTCCTGGTCACCTTCTGCTATGCCCCGCACATCCTCTTTCAGTGGGGCGGGCACCTTGCCATGGAGATGGAAAAATACTTGGAGGTGCTGCTCTACAATGTGGTCGGCGGCATTACCGGATTTCTCTCCCAGCAGGAGCGCGCACGACGGGCACAGCTTGAAGAAACTGCCAAGGGGCTGGAGGCGTCCTACCTGCAGCTGCAGGGTCAGTCCGAGCTGATCATCAGAATCGAGGAGCAGTTGCGGCGCGCCGAGCGTCTCTCTGCTCTTGGTGAGCTCTCGGCGATCCTGGCCCACGAGATACGCAACCCGCTCGCGTCCATCCGCGGCACCGCTGAAATTCTGATGGAGGATCAGACCTCGGCTGCCAGCAGGGGCGAGTTTCTTGGCATCCTGGTGAAGGAGTCGGACCGTTTGAACAGGGTGGTGGAGGATTTTCTCAAGATGGCCCGCCCCGGCCCGTCCGTCAAGATGCCTTGTGACATTAATGAGGAACTGCGTAACATGATTACCCTCTTCTCCGCCCAGGCCAGACAGAGCAGGGTTACCCTCGAGCTGAAGCCCTCGCCCTTGCCGCCGTTCCCAGGTGACGGGGAGAAACTGCGCCAGGCCTTCATGAACATCATCCTAAACGCGATCCAGGCTTCTCCGGCGGGAGGCCTGGTTGCCATCTCGACCCGCGAGGAGCTGGATGAGGGACGCATCGAGATCCTCTTCTCGGATAACGGCCCAGGGGTCTCCCTGCAGGCAAGTAGTGAAATCTTCGAGCCATTTTTTACCACAAAGGGGACCGGTACCGGGCTGGGTCTCCCCATAACCAAAAAGATCATCGAGGGGCATGGTGGCACTATCGACCTGCAAAGCGAGCCGGGGCATGGCGCCACCTTCAGGGTCAGGCTTCCCGTTTCCCCGGAGTGAGCTCCCCGCTAGAGCGCTGCTGGGCGCCTCCCCGGTTCTTTTCAGTAGGGGCTGGAGAACTCCACCCGTCGGTCCAGGTGCCGCCGGACCACGTTATTGCGGCACGGTAATCGGTTGACATGAAAACGGCAGGTGTGAGATAAGAACAAAGATTTGCATGGCGACGCCGTTCGGAGGGATTCCAACCCCCTTGGTTACCGGAAACCTCGCCAAGTCGCGGCCCTGGAAGGAATCCTTGCCGTGAATTGTTAATCCCGGCTTTGGATAAGAGTCGATTGGACCAGATATGCAGCTGCTCGACCGGAAAATAGTTCAAGCCACCCTCATCATCGTCGTCGGCCTGATAGTGTACTCGAACACCCTGCATGTGCCGTTTAGTTTTGACGACAGCACCTTGACCAACTCCCCCTGCATAAAAAGTTTTGCTTATTTCCTCCATCCTGGAACCGCGAAAGCATACGTCTGGTATGGAGGTTTTCTTTCCAGGTACTTCGGCTTCCTCACCTTTGCACTCAATTACCGGTTCAACGGCCTCGAGGTGACTGGGTACCATGTGGTAAACCTCGCCATCCACCTGATGGCAGCTCTGCTGGTGAACCGGCTGGTTTTCCTCACCTTGAGCACTCCCTACTTCAGAAAGGGGCGGGACCATGAAGCGATTGACGCCCGCGCCGGGTTCATAGCACTTCTGGCTGCGCTCCTCTTCGTTGCCCATCCAATCCAGACGCAGGCGGTGACCTATGTCGTTCAGCGCTTCGCCTCGCTGGCCTCCATGCTCTATCTCCTGTCTCTGACTAATTATCTCAAGGGTAGGCTTATCCTAGACGGCCCGGGAAAACGGCCCTTTGCGGCTGGTTGCTGGTTTGCGGCGGCATTGTTCTCGGCGCTCCTGGCGCTGAAGAGCAAGGAGATCGCATATACCCTGCCGTTGATAGTGCTGTTGTTCGAATTCCTGCTCTTTACCAGGGAACCGAGAAAAAGGGTGCGAGTGCTTGCTCTGGCGCTGTTACCGCTCCTTGCTCTGGTTGCGAGCAGGGTCTCCGGCGGCTCTTTGGCTGAATTCCTGAAAAATCTCGACAGTGCGACGCGGTTGCAGACTGATATGTCGCGCTTGGATTACCTGGCGACGCAGTGCAGGGTCATCCTGACCTACCTGCGCTTGCTGGCTTTACCGGTCGACCAACGCCTTGACTACGACTACCCCCTGTACCACTCCTTTCTGAATCCCGGAGTTGCCGCGTCAGCAGCCTTTCTCCTGTGCCTTTTGGGTACTGCTCTCTACCTGCTGCGCGTCTCCCGTGGCAGGGAGGACGACAAAACGGTGTTGCTCCGGTTAGTCGCCCTGGGAATCCTCTGGTTTTTCATTACCCTTTCTGTGGAGTCGAGCCTGATTCCTATCGTTGACGTCATCTTCGAGCACAGGGTTTATCTGCCCTGCGTTGGGGTCTTCATTGCGGCGTCCGCCTGCCTCTCCCTGGCTGGAGGTGCGAACCTCAGGATGCCGGGATGGCCGGAGCCGCGCGTCATGGCTGGGTGCCTCGTGGTGCTGCTCCTCTTCTCTGGCGCGACCTACGCCCGGAACCGGTGCTGGGGCGACGATGTCGCATTTTGGGCGGACAATGCCTGGAGAAGCCCGCAAAAGGCGAGGGTATATCTTAATCTCGGCTACACCCTGGAAAAACACGGGGATAAGGAAGGTGCCGATGAGGCGTACCGCACGGCCGGAAGTATCGCTCCGCAGACCGATTCGCTGCTCAATTCCGGTCTGCTAGAGATCGATAAAGGGAGGCTCGACGAAGCCTTGGTGCAGTTTCGAGCGGCTCTTGCGCTCAACCCCAATCTTGCCGAGGGGCACAATAACATCGGAAAGGTCTACGGTTTGCAGATGCGCACTGACGACGCCCTCAAGGAATTTCTCCTGGCGGTACGCCTGGACCCGACTCTGGGAGAGCCGCACAACAACATAGGCTATGTGTACGCCCAAAAAGGACGCTATGCCGAGGCCCTTAAGGAATACGATAAGTGCCTGGCTCTGGTCCCCGATTATGAGGTGGCCTATCTGAACAGGGGTAAGGCGCTGCAGGCGACAGGTCACACAAACGAGGCACTGGCCGATTTCAGCCGGGTGCTAAAGCTCAATCCGTCCAATGCCTTTGCGCTGCAGCAGCTGCATTTAGCGGGGAAGGAACGCTAACAGAAACCTGGCATTGGGCAAAAGTGAATTGCATTGACGCCCTCCGTTAGTGGTGTTATCTTCACCCGCGTGGAACAGGTTCCTATCTACTTCACCTTTTTGTCCGCAGGTACTCCTCCAATTTTTTCGGGATGTCGCTTGGTAAAGAGCAGAGTGACCGGTGTCTACCAAGAGGCTGAAACTCAACGGTCCGTCCTTGCTGGGCTGACTTTTTTTGCGGGATCATCCATTAAACGGTACGTAACAGGGTACTCTACATGTCGAATTGGGAAACTATATTCTTCTGGATCTCGCTGGTGATCTACTCCCTCGCGGTTGGGGGGTATATCTATTCCATCGTCTTCAAAAATCCTCGACCCATTCCCAGATTGACGCAGCTGGTCGCCCTCGGGTTGCTGGTCCATTCCGCCGCAATAGTGTGCCGTTTTTTCGCCACTGGCCATCTTCCCTGGTCCGGCGATTACGAAAACTCGCTTATGGGGGGGTGGTTCGTCATCGTTGCCACGCTGATTGCCGGTTGGCGCAACAAGGCTTTGCAGCCCCTCGCGGCCGCCTCCGTCCCCCTGGTCGTTCTTATGATGGGCTACGGGGTCGAACGCAACCCTGCACTCACCCCGATGGCCGCGAGTCTGAAAACCGGCTGGCTTTATATCCATGTCTATTTTGCCTGGCTCGCCTTTTGTTCCTATACCCTCGCGATGGCTGCCGGGGTACTCTATCTGCTTAAGCGGAAGAGTTTATCCCCGCAGGCGTCAGGTTCCTTCTACGCTCTATTGCCCCCCCTGGAACGGCTGGACGAACTTATCTTCAAGTATGTGGTGTTCGGGTTCATTACCGACTCCATCATGATCGTTGCCGGTTCCATCTGGGCGGAGGGCTTGTGGGGGAGCTACTGGAGCTG
>Ga0209123_1000443_pt1 | contig 54607 bp, 48 predicted proteins | sample BarGraIncu00431A_FD_184500 | JGI IMG/M metagenome (GOLD analysis project Ga0209123, IMG submission 184500) | Arctic peat soil microbial communities from Barrow, Alaska, USA - Barrow Graham LP Incubations 004-31A (SPAdes) (version 2) | ecosystem: Environmental > Terrestrial > Soil > Wetlands >... | reverse complement strand
AAAACAACTAAACTTGCAGAAAAAGACTTAAATTTAGCCTTAGGCTGGTTAGCACGCGAAGGCAAAGTTAAATTCAATGAAGTTGATGGCGAATTATTCGTTAGCTTGGCTTAATTGATTGACATTGAAATAAAGCGAGAATGTGTAAAACCGTTCTCGTTTTTTTTTTATAAATGAAAATTCTATTTCGAACGAAAAATTAGAAGTTGTAAAATAATAGAATTTACTGTTTTATATGGTGTCTCTTTTTAGTAATATTAAAAAGTTGTCTACAATTCACAGAAAATATGGATTTTTCTATCCAATAAATTTCGGAAATTAAAAAAATGGACGTATCTTTGCACCCGCTTTAAGAGAAAAGCATAGCACAAATTGCGAAAATAGCTCAGTTGGTAGAGCACGACCTTGCCAAGGTCGGGGTCGCGGGTTCGAGTCCCGTTTTTCGCTCAAACGAATAATTGGAATACCATTACAACGGGACGAGAAGTTTATCCCGTCCCGATAGCTATCGGGATTTCGGAAAGTCCCGTTTTTCGCTCATTTTTAAAAATTGAGTATATCATGCCCGGATGGTGGAATGGTAGACACGAAGGACTTAAAATCCTTTGGCTTTACGGCTGTGCGGGTTCAAGTCCCGCTTCGGGTACGACTCAAGTGAGAAAATCCCCTTATAATCAATAGATTGTAAGGGGATTTCTTTTTTTTACTGAAACCCTACTGAAACTTTTCGTTTTTCGATATATTTTTCCCACTAAAAAAAGTTTTTAGAAAAGTTGTTTTTTCATTTTGAGATTAGTACATTTGCGTTGACTGATAAAGTATAAGTTATGTATACTGATTCAGTTCTTTCTTTTCAACCATCTAATTGAAAAGAATTGACGAATAATAGTGTTAACTATTATATGAATGAAGGATGAATTAAAAAACATAATGGTTCTAGTAGACCAAAATGAGCTTGAAAAATTAAATGAAAAAATGAGCAATTTAGAAAAATTGCTTGTTTCTATGTTGAAAAAGAATGTTGAAGATGAATTTCAATGGATTGAATCCACAAAAGTACCTGCCTTATTAGGGATAAGCCGTAAAACGTGGCAAACCTATCGGGATAAACGAATCATCCCTTACAGCCAATATGGTAGTAAAATTCATGTCAGATTATCTGATTTAAATGAATTTATGGAAAGAAATAAAATTAATGCGATAGTGAATTAAGCATTAGGGGAAGTTTAGCTTCCCCTTCTTTCATCATATAGTCCTCCCTATCGAATCCTCTTGATGGTAGCCCTCCCTATGTCCTAAAATAGCCCATAACGGTACAATGCGTAAAAAAAATTTTAAAATTTTCATTCGAATTATTGACAACTACTGCACGTTCAGTTACAGAATGTAAATATGTAAAAGCCCAGTTTTACTAAGATACAACCGTGTTGCATGTAAATCTTTCAATAAAACTCAAAAAATATTTCAAATTACTTACTAAGTTTTCTGAACTATCTATTTATAAATAGAAAAAATAATTTATAATTACTAAAAACAGAAAAATGAAACGAATAACTAGAAAAATGTCTGAAACGACTAAACAAAGAATCAGTGCCAAACTAAAAGGAAAAATTAAAACTGACAAACACAAAGAAGCTATTTCAAAAGGAATGGTAGCTTACTGGAAAACCATTCCAGATTCAAATGAATATAACAGTATTGAAGAATAAATACTGTGAATAGAAAGTGTCTTTATCAAAGTAGGAAAATGTACACTTTTGGAACAAAAATAAAAAAGATAATTGATTATGAAGTGATAAATAATAACGATGAAAAATACCTAACTTTTGATACGGTAAAAATAAAATGTGACTATATGTGCCTGCTTAATAAAAAGATAAAATTCAACAAAGTCTACAATAGAAAGACTGGAGAATTATGCAGCGAATATTATAACTCAAAAGATGATTCACTCATACCATATAATCTTTTAATAGCTGTTAGTTATACACATAAAACCTTGACATTAGGATTTTCTTCAAAGGTTCTACTACAGGATTATCCAAAGCTAATTTCAAAACATACCATTTATCAGTGCCTTGAAAATATTACAAAACTTGGTATATGTGAACTGAATATTGATTCAATATTAAATACTGGTTGTTTTACCCAACTGGATGTGACAACTGATAAAAATTTAATGTTAACAAAATCGGTTTTAGATGTTCTGAATACATCAGTAAAAAATTACAAAAGGTATAACTGGACACATTACGAAAATGAAGGTATTACAATCAGAAAGGATGTTAAGTCAGCGGATTGTAAAGAATGCATTACACTATACAACAAGCAAAAAGAACTTTTAAACAAAACCAGAAATGGATTTTTTTTAAAACTAGTTCCAGATAGTAATGACATTTACAAATACTTTAAAAATAAAACCCGTTTTGAAATAACTCTAATATCTCAGAACAAAATAAAAGAATATCTTAATATCTCTGACACCAAAATAACAACAGTATTAAACAGTGTATCGAATCCAATATTATATCAATTTGAAAGGATATTTGGTAACTCAAAACAAAATAAACCTGATTACAAATTAAGTAATTATGACGAGTTATGTATGAGTTTGATTATTGAATCGTGTGACAATGACATGAAACTTGTTGACCAGAAAATAAGAAACATGTTTTCTCGTACTGGTTATTTAAAGCGAAAGAAAAAGTTAGATGTTGTTTACGAAAGAATGAAAATCAATGGGGACAGTTCAAATAGTGTAATTGAGCAAATTATAAACTTACTATCAGAGTGAAAATAATTTCAGATTTTCTCGTCAAAAAATCAGTTCTAATATATTTATCAATAAAGAACTAACATGAAAATAGATTACGAAAACTTAGAAGAGGTCGTGGCAAGAATAACAAAAAAAGTAGTTGAACTACTATTGGACACGGCACAAAATGAAAGACCAAAACTTATTGCAAAGTATGAACACTTAGAGCCAATTGACGAATACGAAGCTTTACTTTCTCAACATGAGAGAGAAATTATTCTGGGGGATGATTTCCAGAACTTATCTACAAAAGAAAAACTTATGGTTATTAAAGCGACTATTAAAACCCACTATCAAGTAACTGAAGGGTATGTTATTAGCAGTGGCGATATAGAAAGTTACGAACTTGTTTATAATAAATATCTGGAACAGAAAAAAATACTCTTTTCAGTGAATGGAGAGCTTGTCGAAAACAATATGGAACAATACCTATGATAAATCACTTCAAAATGTTTCATAAAAAGCCCCAAATTCATTTATGGAAATGGGGCTTTTGTATATGACAAGTATAAAAGTAAGACATTACAAACCTAATGCTTTTTTATATTACTTATAATTTCTGGTATGTTTCTCTAAGATGTTAACTACATTTTCACTCCAGCTTATCATACTCCTATTCGGAATTTCTAATCTTTCAACAATTCTGATTATACTACTTATATCAATCTTTTGTTGAAATAGTTCTGTTATAATTTCTGAGTATTTAGATAACCATTTTGACTTCTTGTTATAACACAAATTCATGCCTTCAAAAGTGGTTTTATAACCATGTATATTTAGAAATCTAAAATCATAACGGTCATCTCCATTTTCATCAATTGCTTTAATAATCTTCCCGTTCCCAATACTTTTTGGTAGAAAAAAACCTTCATCAGAGTATTCAAAAATAAAAGCTTCAAATGGGCTATCATTATTAAACCCTAAAACCATAATAAATTCAACATTATCAATGTTGAATAATTCTACAATAGCATCCAATTCATCTGGTCTAAAATTAACTTGAGACTTCAATAAGAATTTCTCTAAGAGTCTTTTTTGAATTTTCTGAGCTAAATCAACTTCATTTGTAAAAACATCAATATGGTGTCTTCTAAGTTCTAATTTAAAAGCTTGTAGTTTTTCTTGTTTCTCACTAAAATCTATATTTCCAGTTTTTACAATACCATTATTTTCATCAATAAGATAAATTAATATATCGAGATTTTTTTCTAACGCTCTCTCATATTCTAATTGAGTATATGATTTACCAGATGCTTTGTCAACACTGCCATATCTCATTGCAATAATCCCAATGTAAATGTCGCTTTTTTCTACTTCTCTTAAACATGTTTCAAGAGGAGATTCTTTTTTTGCTCCGAATTCCTCCATTCCCCTAATGTTTATATCAAAGGCTTTAATTACTCTCCATACCTGATTTCTATGATTCTTTAAATCAACGAACGTAGATGAAATAAAAATAGTTGGTTTCATAAACTTTGACACTTTTATATTATCATGTTCTCCACAGCAATAACAACTTCATTCTTTTGGTGTTCAATTCGTTTAAGAATACGGTCAAGGTAGTCAGCACCTAAACTGTTTCTAATCCAGAGCACTTCATCTGTAAATGTTTTTTTAGTTGCTTCGTTCGATTGTGTTGTAATTGGATTTCTGGCTAAACGACCCAGTGTTCTATCTGATAATGTTTTATATTTTTCAATATCAGTAACAAGCACTTTTAAAAAATTCATTAAGTTGTCATCGTTATGATTTAAAACTTTTAAAGCACATTTTAAATTTTCGTGTGCTTTTGCTTCTAAAGACTTAGGAGCGAATCCTTTTTTGTAAGATGTTTTAAATTCTTTTACTTCGTCATATGCTGTCCAGAATTTTGGTGAAAGCATTATGTGTGGAGTGTTGAAATCACAAGCAACAAATGTAAGAAGTTCTTCAAAAGTGATTTCATTCACTTCCAATTTATCAGCTTGTGAATCCAACACAAGATGAGTAAAAAGGCTCAAACCTTTACGCCTTAGGACACACACTTGATTTTCAGTGAATGGCTTTCCAGATTTCACCCTTGCAGGTAAATCCGATATTCGTTCAATTACTTCTGGGTGTGTTTGTTGAATTTCAAAGTATTTATTTCTTATTTGTGTTGCGGTACTTTCTTCACCTTCGTTATCAGGGTTCTCATTTACTTTATTAAAAAGACCAGCTGCGGTTGGTTCTTCATCAGCATCAAACATTTTAGAATCTTCACCTAATGCATTATGAATAAGAAACATTTTCTGCATTGCAATTTCCCTGATTTGGACTATACCTGCACCAGCTTCACTTGGGAAAAAGTTGTAAATATATAATTCTTCAAATACTTTTGACCCTATTCTATTGATACGCCCTACACGTTGAATTACACGTGTAGGATTCCACGGTATATCATAATTGATTATAACACCTGCACGGTTTAAATTAAAGCCTTCAGAGAGCTTATCGCTTGTGATTAGTATATCATATTGATTTTCCTTTTCGCTCTTGTATTGGGCGTTAAAATTGGCATTTAAAGTTTTGTGAAGTGACGGACTCATACTACCATCACAAATTAATATCTTCTCACCAAACTTGTTTCTAAAGTAAGGTTCTAAGTGTTTGACGGTATCTACATATTCTGAGAATACAATAATTTTTCGTTTGCTATTCTTTTTGATTATTATTTCTATCTCAGCACAAACTGCATCACGTTTTGGGTCATCTGCAACCATGTCCAATTTAGACAAATGCATCAGTATAACTTTGAATAGAGCTATGTCCTTGTCTATATTCTCAAAAAATTCTTTCTTCCTTTTGAATTTATTAGTGTCGTAAACTGTATTGTTTTTTGGAACTTTCTTTGTTAAAACATTATTTTCATAGTCATCTAATATCCGATAGATTGTTTCAATACTGTTTTCTTCTTCAATTAAAGTGTCCATCAACTTTCTATCCAGAATATACTTTCCATTAGTTTTTTCAATAAAAGCCTTAACTCTCTCATGTATACTTAAAAATCGTTTTATTGATTCATTGAATGCCCCAAATGAACTTTCGAAACGTTTAACTAACAACCTACGCATAAAGTCAAATAAGTTGGCTTGTTGATTAGCAGCCCTGTTACCTTCTTCATCGAGTTTTTCATTTTCTTTAGCCTCATTTTCATAGGCAAAAGGTTGATAAATAGCCCCTGAAAACTTTCCATCTTCTCCAAAATAATCTGTTAGTACTTTGTCATAAAATTCACTTTGTTCTGGACACAGTTTATAAAATAATTCTACAGGGTCTTTCACTGTAGAAAGCTCAGTTACTTCTTGCTTGTATAAGTAATCATTTTTTAAATCCAAACGATTTCTTCGAATGATAACAGGTGAAATCACATGTTTAATTTGATTTGCCAGACGTTTTGTTTCGTGTCGAACTTTTGTAAGATTAATTGGAAGGTCACCAAATTCTTCGAGATACAGTTTGTCAGCTTTCTGTTTTTTCTCTAATTTTTTGGAGTTACTGAACTTCATTATGTCAGACAACTTTTTAAAACGGTTGCCATAACCAACAAAAAGAGCTTCTAAATCATAATCAATTGTAATTCCAGATTTTCCAGGAACAATAAACAATTTGAGAAGGGAAAATATATCGGCTGGAGAATTATTGAACGGGGTTGCGGTTAATAAAATTACAATCCTGTCACGGCAAATTTTCAATAATGCTTCATAATCTTCTGTATCTTGATTACGGAAATAATGCGCTTCATCAATGATAACAACTTCAATGTTTTTATTATCAATAGATGTGGCAATATCAACCAACTTACCACGACTTTCGATTTCAAAATTTAATTCAAAATTATATGCATACTCATACCAACCTGTAGGATTATCTGCATTTTTATCCCCTATAAGTGCTGGCGGACAAATAATCATTGTACGCTTGTCAATGTTTTTGGCAATCAATGCTGCAATTACAGATTTTCCTAAACCAACCACATCCGCAATAACAACACCATTATACTCATTGATAATACTTAATCCCTGATTTACGGCATCTATTTGATAAGCAAATTCCTTTAACCCATTTTTTTTAATTAATTCTAATACTGACGAACGAATATGTTTTGTTTGTTGGAGGTCTAAGTATGTTTTTAAAATAAGTGCATAAGCTTCATAAGGACTTATTTTGGCTGCTAATGTCTTTGTCCCAACATAATCAACAAGAATTTGTTTTTTTTGTGGAACTTCTGTAATTGGGGCAGCATCATTCCAAAGAGCTTCAAAGTAACTGTCTGCATCAGTATACCCATAATCCTTAATTTCCACGTTAAATTCTTCCTGACCAGATAATCCAGCTGAAGTCAGATTGCTGCTACCAGTGATGAACTGTCCTTGCATTCCCTGTAAAGTAGCTTGGTTTTCGTTAAGTTTAAATAGATATAGTTTAGCATGGTTTGGATTCTTTGTCTTCCTTATAATTAAACGACCATGTTCAATCATTTCCAAAAAGAAAAATACCTGATTGTAGAATTCCTCAGTGTCTGCATTATCGGTATTTAATGCTTTACTAAGTGAGCCCATAAAAGCATTGAACCTATCTTCATCCGATGTTCGCTCTTCCTGATAACCATATTCTACCAGATTATCATAAATCATTTTATCAACCTGTAAACCAACTAAAAGTCGAAGGTTTATATTTTCATTGGCTTTAAGTGATTCGTATACTTCTTTCCAGCCAGAAAAGTAAAAGAACCCAACTAGGAATTTTAATTCTTCACTAATTGATATAAGAGTATTTAGTCTGCTTTTTAAAGCCTTTTGACCAGTATTATTGGTAATGAAGTTTTGAGACATATAACTTTACTCTAGTGTTATTTTATCATAATCAGTTTTACTCAAATCAAAATAAGGGTCTATTTCTTTTACCTCATCAAATGAAAGCTCATAAAGTCGATATACAAGATTATCAATATCGCCTTCTAATTTCGTTATATCACCTTCATTTTTTTTTGTTGAGATTATTTGCTCAACAATAGAAACAATTTTCTTTTTTTTATCAGAAATTACAATTGGAATTTCTGATAAAGGGTCTTTAAACAATTGTAGTGTTTCTCCTTTTCGTTGACCTTTGTTGTATAACCAAAAATAGATTAATTTTGAATTTAATATTGCAAGTAAATATTTTAAATCAATTTTAAAATTCAGATTATCATGTATATAATACACATCACTTGCACCATACCAAGCCTGATTTGTAAATCCAAAAGTGTTTTTCATGCTACGTTGAGGACAAACTATTTTATCTCCCTCAAAAACGTTTTTGTCCCTTGCATAAGACACTAAATAATAATAACCTTTTTTAAAAGAAGTCTTAATCATAACATAAGGAATATCCATTTTACCTTTTAAAAAACTATTATAATCATCTAAAGTATATCTTCCAGTTCTTACATTTCTATTTATCAATAATTTTTTAAATCGTTTAAAATGCCTCAATAAGTTTGGAATTAGACTTTCGTCAATTTTATCTAAAGAAGTTAAATATATTAGGTGCTGATTATTATGTTCATTACAAGTCCAACGATTAACATCAGAATTTTTAAACCACGGTTTTATAAACCTATATTCAGTCCTATTTAGATTTAATATTTCTATTTCATTGTTTTGTAATACGAAAATCCCAGTTCCGACTTCTTCAGAAATCTTAAATTCCGTTTTATATTTGGGAGACAAATCATTTGCTCCCGATACAATTCCTTGAGTAATGTTTGCTACTTCAATTAGCCTTGACCCAATTTCTTTAATCTTATTTAGAACTAAACCTTTAGGATTTGTATAATTATCATCTACACATCCTTCAAAAAGAATGTGCAATTTAGGTTCCTCAAAAACATTTGAACTTCGGAATGTATTATACTTTGTCAACAAGTCTTTTTGATATAGAATGTTATGTATTGTCTTATTATCAATATTACCTTTGTGAGTAGTAAACATTGTATTGACAACATTTTGAGAATTTTTCTCTTTTTTTAAAATAGAGATTGCGTTGTGTTGCCCAGTTGCATTTTCAAAAATTTTTGCTTCGTTAAAATTCACAAGACAAATAAAATCACAATTTTCATATAAATCTTTTCTAAGTTTGTCTGCATAAGTCGCATTAAAATAATAGTTCGTTGTAATGAATGAAATTACACTTCCAAATTTACTTAGCTGAATTGCTTTGTGAAAAAAGAAATAAAAATAATCCATTCGTCTTTGGTGAAATTTCTTACCAAAATCAGTGTTATAGACTTCTCTAAATAAATCTCTATTTCCACTTTGACCGATATAAGGAGGATTAGCAATTAATATATCAAATCCACCTTTTTGAAATACATCTGCAAAATATAAATTCCATAAAAAAAACGGTTTGTTATTAAAATCTATAGAATCTACTTTCGCCAATATCTCAGGAGTATGCCCAGCGCAATTTTTAATATGTTCACTTACTTGTTCATTTATCTGATTTTTTTTAGAACGTTTATCATCTGAATTATTTGTTTTGAAATATTCTTTTAAGAGAATATTTAGATTTGCTTCAGTTTGGTCTGAATCAAAACCCAAAGTAAGTTGAGAGTTTACATATTCTCCTAACAAATTTTTTTGATTTTGTTTAGGAGATAAATAATTTTTTGTTTTTATTATTTTACTTAAATCAAACCCTTCGAAACTTTCAACAAGTGAATTTCCTTGCATAATTTTGTAGTCCAAATTTGGAAGTGGTTTGGGTTCATCTTCATCAACAACAAGACTTAGCCAAAAGCGCAATCGAGCAATGTCAACAGCCCCCTTCTCAATATCAACACCATAAATACTATTTTGAATTATGTTTAGCTTTACTTCGCTTGCAGGAAAAAATTCTATATCGTTGTACTCAAAAAACCATAAAAGCTGTTTAAGGGTGAAAATTTCATGCAATAATCCCATTGGAAATGCACCAGAACCAATAGCAGGGTCACATATTTTTACTATATCTAATGCAGAATTGATTTCATTAATTCGAGAATGAAGTTTTGTATCTATTATTTGATATTTCACTAAAACCTGTATTAGACTTTTTTCATCAGTATTCTCAATTCTTAATGCTGTACATAAGTATTCGATAAGGCTCTCATGGCACATGTAATGCACTATCTCTTTTGGTGTATAAAATGCTCCTTTATCTTTGTTGTCTTCAAGTAAATTCTCAAAAATATGTCCAAGCATTTCAGGGTCAACACCTACTTCAGCATCATTAGGGTCATTTTCGTCAATAGTAAAGTTATATTGATTAAAAAACTGAAAGAGTTCTTTGAAATAACTTGCAGGAAAAATTGAATCAGGTTCATCTAAATTATCTTTTTCAAAAAGTCCACCATTTAGATAAGGAATTTTTACAATACCTAAAGACGTATTTGTATCATACCAATCGTTTTCGTTTTCTCTTGTTTTATTTAAGGACTCAAAAAACAATGGTTCAAGTATTTTATCAAGAAAATCCTTTTGTTGCTCCTTATTACTATTTTTGAAAAGATTTTCAATGAAATTCTGGTCACCACCAATCCAATCTTTAGATTCTTTTGGTACACCCATCCAACCCTTCTTTTGAATAAAGTGAAGAAAAACAATTCGACCCAGCATCTTCTTAACATAATCACGCACAGCTTTATTAGTTCCATCCGTTAAGAATTTTCTAAAGTTAATTTGCATCTGTTTATCCGTTTGCATAAAATTGCAGAACTTTTCGTATTGTGCTTTATATCCATCGAAAAAAGCTTTTGAAATCGGTTCAACACTAAATGCATCCTGGATGTTTTCGAGTGAATCAAATTTACAATTACCTACTCTTTGTTTAAAGGTTCTATTCATTTGTGGAAGAGGTTCAACAAAATAAGTAAAACGTTTCCAGTTCGAATATTTTTGTTCTTTGTCACCATAATTTTTACGGATAAAACTAAAACGGAACTTCCCAATTACATCATAGAACACAAAAACAGCACCATCCTTGAAATCTTCTTTCAATGTTTTTTTTGCAATCTCGAATTGAAATTTTCTTGAACTACGAGAGCTAAGTTCACCTTTATATGCACATGAGAAAACTAACAGGACATCAGTATCTTCATATTCAATTTCACCTAACTTAGTAAGATTGTAAAATTGTGTGTCAATTGGTATAAGATATGAAAGGTCATCTTTGCTTTCAATAAACGAACTGTTTTTGGAACGAATAAAATTATGAATTGATTGTTCAGAGATAGAAGCGATTAATTTATTAATCATTGAGGTGTATTTTACTAAGGTAGTTTGATTGAAAATGAAGTACTCAAAAGAGTTTGAGACTACAAATATAGAAAAATGTATTTGTTAATCAATTTATTTCACTAATATATTTTAATAAAAATGCCCAATGCTTAAAAGCACTGGGCATTTCTAAAAATCATTTGTTCACAAATGCAAGTTTCTTAATTTTAGTCATAGTATTGATGTGTACGTCTGCTAACTTTGCTGCTTCATTTAGTTTATATCCTTTTTTTAGATATTCCAACGCCTTTTTGTTCTTAGGTTTATCTAGGAATGCATGAACATCTTCAACAGTTCCTTCTATTCTACCCTTGTATATTCCTTTAAGCTTTGCAATACGAATTCCTTCTAACTGACGTTCCCGAATCTGTGCTTTCTCCATTTCACCCACAGTCCCCAAAATGCTTATCATTAACTTAGCAATAGAGTTTTCTTTCCCGCTATCATCTATCGTTCTCAAACCTTGACTTAGAAAAACTATCGGGATATTTCTTACAGTGAAAAAATGAATGGTATTAAGAATGTCCCTAAGGTTTCTTCCCAGTCTATCAATAGTCCATACTGATAAACAAGTTACGATTCCGTTATCAATTAACTTGTTAATTTCCTTTCCACCTTCTCTCTCAAAAAATGGAATTGAACCGCTACATTTGTCTTCTACTACAATTTTAAATTCCGATTCATTCACCCGTTGGCGGTCTGTTTTTTGGTCTATACTTGAAACCCTACAATATAAAATATTCATATATTCACAAAATTAGATTAGTACTATTTACACTTCAAATATATGAATTATTTCTGATATATGCAAGCTTTTAGGCATAAATCTTATCTGAACTGACTCACATTTTGGGGTACACTCTAAATTTGTGAATTCAATTGTTTGAGTGTTTGAAATTCAACTTATATGAGTTAACTTACCAGTATCTTATTGGATTTTCGGGTAAGATTAGAGTCTCTTTATCTACTTTATCTAACAAATCGTCTGCTTTATTAATTTTAGGATTATACCAATCTAATTTTTGTTTCGCCCATTCTAACCACTCTTTGTTTTCGACAGATTCATTTGATTCTGATACTTTCATATCATAGTATTCTTTTAATATCATATAGTTTTTCCAACGGTGGGCTTCTTCGTAAAAATCTTTAAACTTCGACAGTTCTGCTTTAATTTTCAAATGTTGTAATTTTGAAACTTCAGCTTGTCGTTGTTTTTCTATTCTATCAATTTCACATTGGATTCTCCAGTTTTTTCTTTCTTGAATAGATGACTGAATTTTGTCAAGTATCTTTGGAATTTGTTCTTCAAGAGTAACTTTGTCTGTATCCTTAAACTCATAAGCGGAATAATCTCCAATCTTAATACAAAGTTTACCGTTAGGAATTAAATCTCTTGTTTTCCATCCGTTTTTTGCGACATGGTCGACAGCATTACATTTTTCTCTCAAATATACTTTAACAGAATCGTTATCGTTTTCTAAGGATTTAATTTTAGTATCCTTACCATCGGGTATAAAAATATAATTTAGCAGTCTGCAATTCTTAATTAAATTATCATATATCCGTAATGCTCTAGGTAAATAGATTCTTGAAACTTCTATCCCAAGTGCTTCCCGATAAGTACAAACCATATCCACATTAGGATTATCAAAACTCTTAAAACTTTTATGCAATTTGTTTTGAGTTTCTATAACCAACTTATCTGGATTATCTAAACGATTAGAGACTTTAAACTTCAATTCCTTATTATTAAGAATCTGAATCAAAGAATCGGGGTCATGTTTTATCGTTTTGACCTTATTTTCTACAACAATTATTTCTATTAATTTGTCAGAAATAGCTTTCGATTTAGGTAGTTGCGTTTTGGTCGTTTTCTTACCAAATTTGAGCTTTGACCAATAACCTCCAATAGGCAATGGGATGTCATTTTTCAAACAGATTTTTCTTAACCCATTATCGGATAAATTAAATTCTTTTGCAAGAGTAACCATTGGCTTTGACCAGACTAAGTCATAAAGTTCTTGGCGGGAAAAAGTATTTTTCATATAGAATAAAAAAAATTATATAGATTATACAGCCACTTTTTCATTCATAGTTTGTAGTAAAATTTTCACCTTTTCTGAATCCATAACTTTAATCAGATTAATAAGTTTGGTTCTTGGGTCATCACCATAATTAAAAATAATATCCATTGCATCGTCAACCTCTTTAGTATTAAAGTTACCCATATAAATCTCAGTTTCCTTCAAATTTGAATGTGCAAGCATTAACTTGGTTATATTGTTATCTGTTTTAACATCGGCTGCTCGTTTGGCGAAAGTGTGTCTGGCAATATGAAGTGTGATTTTTTGTTCAACACCAATCATATTTGAAATTAAACCTAGCTCTTTGTTAATAAGACTGTTTTTTCTGTTTACGGAATCCAACAATTTCACAATCATTTCTGGTGGTAATGTTGAAATCAATTCTGGTGTATTCGCTTTAGCATAATCAGCTTTTGAATCTAAAAAAGGGAAAATGTAATCATTCGGTTTTGAATCTACATTGTAATAAAGTTTAAGCATTTGAAGTGCTTTATCATGAATTTTGAAATCACGAACTTTATTGTTTTTGTCCATAGTATATTCTAGTCGACCATCACTTTTAATATTTTTCCATCTTAATTGTAACACATCTCCAGCTCGTATTCCAGCAAAGTAAAATGAAAATAAAAAAACATTTCGGCTGTGCCAAATAAGACTATCAACAGGCAAATCCAACTCTTCAATTTTTTGAACTTCATCACAACTCAATTTAGGTTTTTGAGTAGCTATCGTTTTTCCACCTGTAAAACCAATAAAAGGACTTGAATTTGGATTTATGTGATTAATTATCATATTCTTATTGACAAGAGCTTTAAATATATCAAATAGCTTTGCTATATAATTCTGGTGAAGCCTTGCAGTATCCTTTTTCTTTGTATTGTTTAATGTTCGTAAATAATTTTCAAACTTAATTACAAATCCAGTTGTTAATTCACTAAACAATAAGTCGGTCTTATTTATTGATTTTAGATAAGTTTCAAGTTTATTACAAAAGCCATTGTACTTTTTGTAATTTCGATATGCCCCTTCATTAAAGATTTGGGCTGCTCTTTCCTTCGCAAATTCGAGAAATGAACTGGAGACTTCATCTGAAACCACCATGTTTTTAATGTTCTCCAGTGAAGCTTGGTTTTGACCTCTTAATTCCTGATAAGCATCTTTTACTTTTTCAAGTTCATCTTTAAGGATTGCGTTATATCTTGCTTGCAGAGGTTCGGCTTTTCTAACCCAGTTTTCGTGTTTCGCAATTGCATTAAAATCATTAGGTGACTTTACATAAATAGGGGTTTTAATTCTCTTATGTATTTTATTTTGAGTTATCCTGATTTGGATATTGTATAACCCATTTTTATTCGGTCTGTTGTTAAGGTCAAAATTGAATGTCGTCATAGTTTTAGTTTATTTTCTCAAATGTACAAATAACTTTTGTAAAAAACAACTTATCCTTAACTTTTACTGAAACTTTTACTGAAACTATTTTGGATTACCGTTACATCTGCTTACATTTATTTACACAATGAAATGATATAATAGACTGTTTATTATGTAATTAATGAATATAAAGATGTTATAGAATAACAATTCGAAAGTCCCGCTTCGGGTACGACTATTGAAGAGAAAACCCCTTATAATCAAACGATTGTAAGGGGTTTTTGATTTTCAAGTAACAAAATAGTAACAATACTCAACGACTTATAAGAAAAGAGATTATTTTAGGGTATTGCAAAAATACACATTTATTTTATTATACAATTATAAATAATTACTTTAAATTATTTATATGTACTAGTGTAGAAGGATTGTGATTTGAGTGCTTATATCATTTTTGCCTGCGAGTTAATTGGTTTATTGAACTTTTTGAGGAACGAGAAAAAGCAATGTGCCAATTGTGCGTGGATTGCAAAAAGTGTGACAGAAAAAAACAACAGCAGGGTTGATTGTCTGAAAACCCATAAAAGGACTGTGCAAGCCCCGAAGTATGAAGGGTGAGGATTTTTGCCTGCCGGTGATTTTGCCCTTCGGAGCTGCCCGCAATTAACTATCAAGTTTGCGTGACCATTTTCAGACTTTAATCTATTGTTTTGATTTAATATACAATCTCAATTTTACAACCAACATCAACATGTTTAAATAAGTCATCCATTTCATTGTTAGTAAGCGCAATGCAACCACCTGTCCAATCAATAAAGCGGTGAAATTTACCCCAATACCAAACACGGTTTATCAGGCCATGAATCATGATATTTCCACCGGCTGGTTTTCGATACTTTGCAGCAGATTTACAATCATCAGCATTTGGATAAGAAATACCAAAACTTTTGTGAGCAATACTGTTACCATTTTTACTGATAATGAAATATTTGCCTTCAGGCGTTTTGCCATCTCCTTCAAATTGCTTCTTGCCTTTCGAGCGGAAACCCAATGAAATTGTATAGGTATTGAGCATTTTGCCATTCGAATACGCATACATTTTTCGTTTGCTTTTCTCAACAAGTATCTTATCGACTATAGCTTGCTTTGGTAATTTCTGTTCAGGAAAAAAGTAATAAGCAAGTAGTATTATCAAAGCGAATACTGAAATTAACAATACTCCATAAATACATCTTTTAAAACAAACGTTACTCATCTTCTTTACACACCACAGTTATGTTTCCACACTTAATTTGTTTCAAAAGTATTGATTGTTGTTTGGAATCAAATTCATTCAAAAAATCTAAAAAATCATTTATAACTTCCTCCGGATAATCTAAAATTTTTAAATCTTGTGGAATCTTGTATTCACCGACATTATTTACAAAAATCTGTTCACGAACTTGTTGGATGCATTCTTTAATCTCAGTTGGATTTTCTTCTATTTCAAATTTCATCTTATTGCTTTGAGGGTTTTTATATGGGAGTTTGATTTAAAATTGGTTCCAAAAATCTTCACTTTGTTGATCCATATCTTTGTCGCCATTATAGTAAATAATATTTATTCATGTAGATTTAATAATGCAAATGTATAAGAGAAAAACTCTTTATTGGCACACTTTACAAAAGTGCGCCAGCAGGTGAAATGATTTATAAATATGTAAAAATATTCTCAATTCTTTCAAAGTTCAAAATGTACTACAACTAATATTTAGTATCCAATTTTATTTACAAAAAAAATTATTTTATCACTAAATTACCATTCCTATCAATTTGTAATTCTTCACCTTTTATTACTACTTTTGCTTTTCCATTGATAAACGATTTTGCTTTTTCATACTCAAAATTAATTACCACAATGCCTAGTTTATTTATAAATCCCCATTTGTCATCTAAACGAACGCTTGCCAACCCTTCACTAAAAGAGTTTGCATCTTCATATTTAAATGGCAACACTTCATTACCTTCCTTATCTATATAACCATACTTTGCATATTCCGTAGTATCTATACCAACAAGAGCTAAATTTTCTCTAAAATCACTAGCATAATCATACTTTATTGTTATAACTTCATTTCCACAAATATCAATATAGCCATACTTCCAATTACCATAAAAATACTTCCCATTGTCAAATTCTAAATCTTGTGCTCTTCCAACAAGAGATAGACCATCACTTAAATTATGAACAGAATGATAATTAAAGCTTTTAATTACAATCCCTTGACTGTCAATAATGCTGTACAAATGTCCATATTCATCTTGTGAAACGATTGCATATCCTTTTATAAAATCAAATGCTATTTCATATTCAAAAGGTATTGCTTGTTCCCCTTTTTTATTAATATAAATGCATACTGTATTTTGCTTTTCCTCTTTATGATTCTGATATTTGTATTCATAAGTTGCTAAGCCATTATTAAAACATCCAACTTTTGTAAAAAATGATATCGGAACAGTTTCTAAACCATGCTCATTTAAAAAGCCACAGAATGATGGAGATCTTACGTATATGACTTCTTCATTTAAATCCTTAATACTATCATATTTTAATGGAACAATCTTTCCCCCTTTCTTATCAATCAAACCAAATTTATTATTTAATAAGACTTTAATATATTTATCACTAAAATTCCATACTCCATCATAAATTGGTGGAATTATCTCTCGCCCTTCTTGATTAATAAAACCATACTTCCCATCAAATTTCACTCTTGCTATACTTTCATCAAAATTCTCAGCATCTTCATACTTAAATTTGGTAATCATTTTCCCTTTAGAATTTCTATATCCACAAAAACCTTTATCCCAAATAATCTCAAAAGAATTATTTAAAATAGAAGTAACATCGGATGTCAATGAAGTTGTTTCTTCAATAAATATATTTTTAACGCAACGAACTGAAAAGCCATTTGATTTAGTGCTACTACTTATTGTTAATGAACCATTATCACAATACCAATCAACCATCCAAGCTTTGCGTTCATTCTCAGGAGTTGAACTCCACCAATAACCGTATAAGCCCATGTCTTCAAAAGATCCATTATCTCCAATTTCAGTGTTGATAACACGACATCCAACTTGCATTGGTGAAAATCCACTTTCATAAATAGGGTGTTGTAAATATTGATTTATATCTTCTACTTCAACTAAACCGTTATCAATGTCTAATTTATTTTTATTAATATTACAATTTAGAAGTTGTGTTAATTCCATCCATTCTTTATAACTTGCAACATGCCAACCTTCAGGTGCAAGGTTTCGCTTTTCGTCTAATGTGAACCAATTGTATAGTTTTCCATATTTTGAATCACTTTCTGGATCGTTATTCCAATTACACCAGGCACTAGTTTCTATTCTCTCCCATTCTTCGTCATTTGTTATATTCGGAATTGAATCACCGTTTCTATATCTACTAACTCTCAAATTTTCTGTCATCCAAATTTGATTGCCAATTTGTACGGTTTTATATATATTGCCATCTATATCGATAACTGAATCTGAAATTTCTTGAAACAAGACATCCATTTCTAAACTATCCTTTTGCGACTCTATTGCATCTGCTAGTGATTCAATTGCATCTGAATTATTTGGATCAAGTTCAATAACTTTTTTGAAGTCTTCAATTGCACCTAAATAATCATCCAATAATAATTTTTTATAAGCCCTTGAATAATATGAATCTTTGTTTTTAGGGTTTTCTTCTATTTCTTTGGTGTAAACTGCAATTAGATCAATGTTTTTATTGCGCTCAGATAGTTTTTCTCTCTCATATAGTGAAGAGTAGATTTTATCAATATTATCCATTTCACTATTTCCGTTATTGTTTGCTTCTTCAACCAATTCAATCAATAATTTGTTGAGCTTTATTGGATCTTTTACTTTGTTGTCAGATTCTTCTAATTTTGGAAGTTGAGTTAAATGACCTGATACATGGAATTCATCTGTAATCATTCTAATAATTATTTCAACATCTTCTGGTTTATAATTTTTGCTAAATGGTACATTGGCAGATTTAATTTTTTTGTTGTCTTGTGTTACAATATATCCATACATGATATTTGTAAATTTACTTTCTAATCCAAGGAACAAGAATTTATTTGACTTTTGGTTATTTGTCAATAATTTCTTATAAACTAAATCAGTTCCTGAATCTTCAACCAGTTCATATCCATTTTTCTCAAAATAAGATACAAACTCAGGAAATAATTTTACCATACCTCCTAATGAAATATTCTTCTTCTGAACAGACTTAGAATCATTACTGAATTTAGAGAAAACATAAATTGCAATGATAGAAATGATGATTATTACCCAAATCATAGTTTGTTGAATTTATTAATTAGTAAGTTTTTGTTATTGATTGTAATTCTCTTTTGATAATCTTTATATCAAATTTTAATTTCACGCATTGCTGGATAATGATTATTGTTTTCTTCAAGGATATTCTTTTGCTGTTCCTTTTAGCCTGTTCCAGACTTTTTTCCGATATTACAATTTTTGCGACTTCTGTGATTTAGAGGCTATAAGTATGATGCAAAAGATAATATTTTTTAAAATATTAATTTGTAAATATAAACAATTTAAATTGATAACTAATATAGTCGTTAAATTGTTATTATATATTTGAGTAGTACAAATTTGATAAAAGTTAATTGTATTGTATTTTATATTCAGGATATTCTTTGGTCCATGTAAATTTCCACTGAAGTTTTAGACCCGGTTCGTATTCATCTTTGTAAGCTTGTTTTAGATAAGCCTTGCTGGCAAAATAGCTATATTCGAGAATAAAATTATCTTTTAATGTTGCCTTGGATTTTGCAATCCAACTTGGATTTTTGAAATCACATCTGTATGAATATATACCAACAGTAGAAGTGGCATCGAAATAAGCCTTAAAATCAGTAGCATCAGTTTCGTGCTCCGCGCCACCAATATCAATGACTTGAAAACGTTTTCCATTTACTCTTAATACAGCCCATGAAGAACGCATATATTGGGTTTCTTCTATCGAATCTTTCTCAGTAAATAATGTTCTGACGACGTGTAAAGTCCAAATACTCTCTATAGGGTCTAAATTTTTATGTGTATCGAGATATTTAATGACACTATCTTTGTTCATAGTATTTTGAGCCAGTAAATTGAAAGCTAATAACTGAACTAGCAAAATAATAACCAGTTTGATTTTCATAAACTTAAATTTGATTGTGTGAGTTTAATTAAGAATATATTTACTACAATTTAATAAATCAATAGGTTTCTATTTTATTGCTACAGTCAAAGCCATAGTTTCAAGATATTTCTTTGAATCTTGTTGAGATTGCTTTGAACAAGAAATTTTTAGTTCATACAAGTCGTAATCGTAATTGTCTTTCATGAAATAATACATTGTATTCACCATTGTATCACCAATACATGAAACCTTAAAACGAAGGGTTTTGTCACCTGACTTATATACTCCGTAGTCAATTAATTTATAATCACCAACGGATTGTTTATTGAACGACGCTTTAGTGTTAACACTAATTTCAAATGCTTTATCAATTGAATTTTTAATTGTATCAGAGTATATATGAACTGAAATTGCCGTACTTTCTTGAGGTAAGTCAATCAAAGCCATGATTAAGAGATTAGGGTTGACTTCCAGCATTTGTGAATAAATGTCCTCTCTTCTCAAGTCTCTAAAACCACCTTTAATGTGAAATGTAAATCTGTCATTATAGAGACTTACTAAGGTTGAATCAGTTTTTAAAGTCGCAGTGGTAGCTACAGTGCCTTTCGGTTTGTTACAAGATAAAAACAAAACTACAACAATAACAGTTGCCATTACAACCGACCAATATTTATTAGAATTTTGCATAAGTGCTTGTTAATTATTATAGGTGGTTAATGTGATTACTCCAGAAGTAAGTTTAGAATTAACATCCTGTAAATCTGGCTTTTCTTCATTCACATTTGATTTATGACAAGATAATGTGAGGAGTGAAAATATAAAAAACACAGATAGTTTGAGTTTCATTGTTTTGATTAGTTTGTTAATTCATCATTTAAAAGCTGAAAAATCAAGAGTACCTTCCATATATCCCTTGTAGATAAGTACATCCAAATCCTCGGGTATTATTTTAATGACAAAGGCAACTCCCGCAGGTTTAAATATCTTAATGACTTCAACTTTTGCGGTTCCTTTCTTTTCATCATACGTATTTTTATAACTCCAATTAAAGCTACAATAATCCATTCTATAATTTTCGGTGTCAGCTTTGGTAGTAGAGGTTTCAGCACCATAGATTTTGCCACTGCTTTGAGTATTTGATTTCGGCCAAAAGTTAGCCATATACAATTGATTTTCATCATCTCCAATGCTGTAGAAAACAAGATATGCACCCTCATCAATATATTTAGGTGATGCATCGACACCGTTGATAGTAGCATCGGTTATTATAAATTTTGCTAACATTTTAGTGCTCTTCGTTTGAGCAACTATAAATTGAGGTACTATCAGTGCAAAAAAGATCAGGTTGAAAATTATATGTTTTGGTTTCATTGGATGGTTATTTTTAAAGAAGTTATTTGTGTTTTTTTACCCGCAGTCTATTAGCTGCGGGTGATTACTCTTGATATAAATCACCTGTTTATTCTGGTTCGTGTAGTGGTTCCGGTATAAATCCCGTTACCATCATATCTTGTAGTTGAAGTGACCGTAGAAGCACCAGAGTTTGTACTGGTGGTGTAAGAAGTTGAACGAGGGACACTGTTACTGCTTACACTGGTACTTGACGAAGAACTTCCGTTACCTAAACTACTTCTGCTTGTATTTACTGTAGTGCTTCTACTTGCTGTACTGTAGGTCTGATTTGTAATGGATGAACCTGGAGATGTTCGAACTGTGGTGTTGTAGTTTGAATAACTTGGTGAACGATACGAACTTTGACGGAAATTTTGTGCATTCATAGTTCCAAACATGCCTAAAACGATTGCGATTACTGCTACTAATTTTTTCATGATGATAATTTTTTAATTGTTTTTGAATTTTGTTTATTTGTTCGGCGTATTGACTGCCCACAGGAGTAATACACTACAAAAATAAAAGCCTGGAATGTATATTCCAAGCTTTTTTAAGGATGTTGTACGAGTGGGTGGGTTTAATGTATGAAATGCTAAGTAAATGTTTATTCTCAAAAATAATTACTACATTTGCTCTGCATTGGAATGTTTCTAATGTTGAATTCAATTAAAAAAGGAGGTTTACAATGAGTACTTTAGTGACTTACATCGGAACCCAACTTTTAGGCTGAGTTCTTGCTCGTCTCTTTGACTGAGTATGAATTTGGTTTAAGAGTTGAAGGAGGAAATAGAGAAATACTATTTTTTCAATCCCTACATTAGAAAATGTAGGGATTTTTCTTTGTTACATTTAAATACTTTGCGTTGTATAGCTCAAAAGTATTTTCTCTGCCTTTAATAAGTCTTTATTAGAAAAGTGTTTAATTTGAATTGGTTTACTGACCTTTATTTTTGCAGATAATTCTGGACAATAGCCTTTAGTCGCAATTTTTATAACTGGGATTACAATATTATGGTATAACTCATTTGAATTGTTTTCAGTCACTTTGGTAGAAGTATATAGAATGCTTGACGAAGGCGCTTCTTTTTTTACATATTGAAGCAGCAACTGTGGTATTATGTATTCTGGCTTAAAATTGTCATTTTTACAGACAGCTTTTACCTTAAAAAGTGAAGCATGAATAAGCGGAAATGTCAATAGAAAACAAAAAGCATCATAATTCAAAACGTCATTGTCATCATAAATATTCTCCGTAAATGGCTCTGGAATTGTCAAATTTAGAGGATATATTTTATTCGGATTCATTTCTAATCTATTTGCGTAAACTCGTTCTATTGGGCTGTTTAGCTCTTCATAACACACTTGCAATGATCGTCCTAGGTATAGGCATGGAAAACCAGAAATACTAAATCGATTTGTACTAACTAGCCCCCTTTTCTCGAATGAGACATGAAACATCTCTTTTTCTGTTGGAGGCTCAATCTCGTCCTTGCTAATAGAACGTATCCTAAAATAGCTTACTTTCTCTAATTTTCGTGGGTCTTTAATTATTAAGAAATTTCCATAACCATCTTTTAAATTTGTGATAAAACTTACATGATTCAGAAGTTGATGCAAATTTTTGTAAGCATCATCAGGGTATCCATCATAATAACAGTCAATTATAGTATTTATTTTTCTAGTTATACGCTCAAACCGATACAATAACATTCTTCTAGTAAGATATTTATATTCAGCAGGCAAAAACAACATCAAGTCATCTTTATTTATTTTTCTAAACAAATTCAAAAATAATTTTTGTTTTTTTTTTACATTCTCACGAAAATCACTATCTTCTGCTTGATTGATAGGTAATAGAGTAATTATCGCGTTTAATAAATCTACAATTCTCATACTTGATCGTTTCTGTTAGATGAATTTTCCGGAATACAGTTAAATAAAGTATCAAAATCATAGGCAATATGCTTTGTTGCCACAATTAACGAACTTTCAAATACATCCTTTGATTTAACGGATGCTTTTGGTTTTATAGATTTTTCATAATTGGAACGTACCATATTTATTCCTTTTGCTTTTGATTCAAAAGCCACAATATTTCTATATTCAATTTGATAACATTTTTTAAACTCTCATTCTCTTCTTTTTCAATATAAAGTGTCAACTGCTTCTTCATATTGAAATATTTATTTTCGAATGATGTAAAGTTTATACTAAATGACTTTGATATTTGCATCAACTCGTTTAGAGTTGTACTAATTGCTTCTAAAATTTCCGATTTTTTGTGTTCCATTTTGAGAGTTTTTTATTTATCTTTTATGCAACGAACTGAGAACCCACAAACTTTGTTGTTGTGACTCCTATTTGCTTTAATTTCCTTGCTTGAAAGATATATGTTCCAAGCAAAATATATTCCAGCCTCAAGTGAACTCCACCAATAGCTATTGAACCCAAGATCGTAGAACGTACTATTACTATAACGATACCCCCCAAAAAGTGGACTAAAACCATTTTTATTTGTTTCTCCATTATTAGTATTTTTCCAATTTGCAGATTCATTATTTTTCAATTTTCCTCCAGTAAACTCTTCACCTCCCAAAAACTCTATCAATTTTAACCAATCCTCATTTGTCGGGAGATGCCATCCATTTGGTGCGATATTTCTAATGTCATTCGCAGCAAACCAGTTATATAACTTTCCGTATTTTGAATCCAAAATTTGTTCATTATTATAATTGCACCAAGCTCCCGAATTCATACGTTTCCATTTTTCGTTTTCAATTATATTAGGAATCATATCCCCATTTCTGTACCTATTCACTTTTAAGTTTTCTGCCATCCAAACTTGATCTCCGATACGCACAGTTCTATATACATTTCCATCTATATCTGTTACTGTCTCACAAATTGTGTCTTTATGTGTAGCTCTAACTGTTTTTTTTGTGTCAATAATAGTTTTAGAATTTTTATTTTCTTTTGGTATTAATTCTTGATTTATTGCATTTGCTTTTATGCCCAATATCTCCATACACTTCACTCCACCACTTATTCTTTTATCAACATCTACTACAATACACTGCTTTACCAAATTACCCCATAAAGTTGGTAGTTGGCTAATAATGGAGGTAATAACGCCCGAAGTAATTTGTCTGAAAAGTTCAATGCGTCCAACTTCGCTCGTAACAGTTTTGTTGCCGGTGTTAAATGGAAGTTTGCCGGTAAACATCCAGCAAGCTATTATGCCAAAGCTCCACAGGTCGGTGTTTTTACGTATAGTTGTACCCAGCAGTTGCTCAGGTGAGGCAAATGCCAATGTACCTGCACCCGCTAATGAGTTCGTAAATACAGAGCTTTTATTTACATCCAGTTTTTTACTGATGCCAAAGTCAGTTATTTTAGGAATGTATTCACCATTGCGGTCAACCACTAGAATATTCTGAGGTTTAAGGTCGCGATGAATAATGCCTTGGCTGTGAAGGAATTCTATTCCTTGCAGAATTTGGCGCAATATGCTGTCTTTTTGCTCGTTGGTAAGTTGTTTGGCACGTAATAGCTGTTCAAGGTTTCCTAACTCATAGTATTGCAGCACACCAAAGTCATATTCTCCGGCAAAAGTAGAAAAGGTATAACATTCTTCGTAATATGCAATGTGAGAATGAACGGGTAGTTTACTTATTAATTCAACTTCGTTTTTTAATCTGATTTGTTCGAAGCCGGATTTTACATCAGCCATCTTTATGGCAACCCATCTATCACGATAGGTGTCATAAGCTTTATAAACTTTGCCAAAACCACCTTCGCCCAAGCAATCGGTGTTGGGGTTATATTTATAGCGTTTATGAAATTCTTCCTGTGTCATGGTAATTACAGTAAATTAATTCATAAAAATATCAATATAATGGTAACATGACTCAAAATACCCACTATTTGTGTCAGGTTGTTTTAATCTCCAATACGGGCGTTTTCCAAATCTTCTGAAAATTTGCGTTCCTGATAGAGTTTTTTTCTCTATCTTTGGTTGAGATGTTTCATAATCAGTATAATTATAAACCAAAGTAATATCTCCATTGAATTTAAAATTTCTGTCATCAATGATTTCAATTTCCCCTTCGATTGAGCACAAATCTTCGCCAGAAATTTGATTTCCAGATATTGAAATTTTACCACCATTCTTTTTTATTGCTACCGAGCCATAAGGAGAAATCCAATGTGAACCAAATGATTTATTTCCAATAATCATGCTTTCAGCTCCAGTGAGTTTGTCATTTACATTTTCTGTTGCATTTTCTATCTGTTTTACACCTATATTACCCTCGTTTACATTTGATGTTTCTATGTTTCCCCTGACAGCAGTTTGTTGCGAACTTTCATCCGAATTATCAAATAAATAAAAAAGTGATAGAATAACCATAGCAATTACAGCCAACCCAATAAAGATATTTCTCCCCAAATGACTTTTAGGCGTTTCAACTTTAACAGTAGTCAATGTTGGTTTAGGTTCAGCACTTTCTATCCTTGTAGAACTATAGTTTGTTGTGGTATGAGGTGCTTCAGTAGTAGCCGTAGAAGTAACTGTAGTGTTTTTGCTTGTATTCTCAGATTTATGATTTTCAATGGGCACTTCTGCTTTTCCACTCACCATTTCCAAGCAGCTACCAGCTCCACTTATCCTTTTCTCCACATCCACCACCAAGCATTGTCTTACCATGTTGCGCCAGTCGGCAGGGATTTGGGCTAATATTGCAGTTGCTTCGCCAGATGTAATCTGCTTAAAGAGTTCTATCCGTCCAGCTTCGCTGGTAACGGTTTGGTTGCCAGTAGTAAATGGTAGTATGCCGGTAAACATCCAGCAGGCTATTACGCCAAAGCTCCATAGATCGGTGTTTTTGCGTATGGTTGTACCTAGCAGCTGCTCAGGTGAGGCAAATGCCAATGTACCTGCACCCGCTAATGAGTTCGTAAATACAGAACTTTTATTTATATCCAGTTTTTTGCTGATGCCAAAATCAGTTATTTTGGGTATGTATTCTCCTTTTCGGTTCAAAGCTATCAGAATATTCTGTGGCTTAAGGTCGCGATGAATAATACCCTGACTATGCAGAAATACGATGCCCTCCAAAATTTGTTTCAGTAAGTTATCTTTCTGCTCGTAAGTTAGTTGATTGTCAGATAGCAGCTGTTGCAAGTTTCCTTGTTCGTAATATTGCAGCACGCCAAAATCATACTCTCCGGCAAAAGTGGAAAAAGTGTAGCATACATCGTAATGTGCAATATTGGGATGTGTTGGTAATTTACTAATCACCTCCACCTCTTTGCGTAGGCGCACTTCTTCTAAATGTGGCTTAACTTCAGCCATTTTTATGGCTACATATTGGTCGAGATGCGTGTCGTAAGCTTTATATACTTTGCCAAATCCACCTTCGCCCAAGCAGTCGGCGTTGGGGTTGTACTGGTAGCGTTTGTGAAATTCTTCTTGTGTCATAATGATTAGTTAATATTTTTCTTATTTTTTTCTATCTGCTCTAAGTCCCTAAAGGGGTTGTGAGTTACTTTCGTTTCTTTTAATCTCGCATACCACTCTTTAAGCCCCTTTAGGGGTTTGGGTACTTGTTTTAATATTTTTCAAATCCTTTTCCAACAATACTTTCGGCAAAATTCAAATTTGCCTCACCCAATCCGGCAGTTGTTATACCAATCACTTCGCCATTCATATTGAAAAGCGGGCCGCCACTGCTTCCATGTGTTATCTCGGTTGTGGTTTGTATTATGGCTTTTTGCGCTCCTCTGTAACCCGAAACAATGCCTTTCGAAATTGTAAGTTCTAATCCCTGAGGTGCTCCAATGGCAAAAACATCTTCGCCTACCCTTGGTAATGAACTTGCTATTTTTATATAAGGAAATGAGACACCGTTTCCGGCTACTTTAAATACAATATAATCATCATCCTCGCTATAAATTAGAACAGATTCGAGTTTGAATGTGCCATTTTCAGTTTTAATAGATTCTAATCCTTTAGTTGTACCTTTAAAAACATGATAGTTACTCACAGCCACTCCCAATGAAGATATAAAGAAACCACTTCCTTGAAAATTAGATGTTTCATTACTGGTATATATCACAAAAACAGCATTTTTATTTTGTTCATACAGTGATGATATGTCTGTTTTCTGGATTTCAGAAATTGGATTACTCTTTTGTGGTTCAGGTACTATTGCTGCTATAGTGGGAGTGGATACAATTGCAGGTGCTTGTGCTACAGCAGTATCTTGCTTTTCATTCTTTGGCTTGATAAATCCAAAATATACAACTGCAATTAGTATCGGGACAATAATATATGACCAATAATTTGTATCACTGCTTACCGTTTTTACATTATTTACCGGTGGTTTTGGTGCAGGTGGTGCAACGTAAGGTGGCGGTTTTGGTATAGAAACATTTGGTATTTTATTCCAGTCTAATAAATGGCTGTTGGATAAACTTATGGTATCAGTAATAAAAACCGGGAAATCAACTTTAGATTTAATTTTTACGCCATTAACGTAGACTCCGTTGGTACTTTGGTCATAAATATAGTATTTGCCATCGTTTTTAAGTTTCAGAATTGCGTGATGTCTGCTTACATGATTTGTTGAATCGGCAATTACAATGCGATTATCCGATTCTGTACCAATAGTGTAACTCGCTTTATCGTCTGTATCTATTTCTGTTACATTTTTATTTGCAGAGGGTAAGGCAACTAATGACCAATCGAGTAATACGTGAGTTCCTAATTTAACTTCATCACCTTTTTTAACAAGCACTTCAACATTCTTAATGGTTTTCACTCCATTTATATACGTGCCGTTGGTACTATTGTCGCAAATACGGATATTTCCATTGTCATACAATTTCAATACAGCATGATAACCGCTTACCGTAAGGGTTTCGTCAGTTATTACGATATCGTTATCAGGTTTTCGTCCTATTTTTATAGTTTTCATTTTTTAATAGGTGTGATTGAAGTTGTATCGACTGTTTTTGAATTTACATTTGAAGTTTGTTTTATCTTTATGTTCTTTTCAATTATTTTATTCTGTTTCTTTCTGTGTGAATTGAAGTACAGATTAAAAGCCAACAAACAACTAAGAATAATCAACAGTAAATAAACAAGTTGTTTGACTCGTGATTTTGGCTGACTTGCAATAACTTGCCCTTGTTCAACTTGCTGAAAGCTAGAATCTGTTTCAAGTTCAATCATTGCAGCGGTAAGATTGTCATGATTTCCTCCATTTGTTTTTCCTACCTCATCAATCTGGTCTACTAAATTTTTCAATATAAGTTGAACGTTTCCTTTTTGTGAAACTTGTTTCACTAATTGATTTTCGGGAACAGCACCACATATACCATCGGTGCATAACAGAAAGTGATCCCCTTTTTTGTAGGATAAATTATCTGTTATCTCAATATCAACAGTTGCACGAATACCCAACCCACGAGTAATGATATTTGATTTTTCGGACAGTCGGGCTTGTTCTTCGGTTATTAATCCGGCTTTTACCAATTCGAAAACGTGTGAGTGGTCGTAGGTGCGGTGAAGGATTTTTCCTTTTCGGAGTTGATATATACGGCTATCGCCCACATGGCAGCAAATGGCTTTTTCGGGGGTTAGTAATAATGCCACCACCGTAGTTCCCATGCCTTTGAGATTAATATTTGCATGGCTTTGTTTCCAAATTGCTGCATTGGCTTTTGTTATTGCTATGTGAAGTGCATTAGCGGAATTAATATCATTACTTTTGGACACTTCATCGATAATGATTTGCACAGCTGTTTCAGCAGCAAGACGACCACCATTATGTCCGCCCATACCATCGCAAACAACTATTAATTCACCGTAATGAGTTTGTGTTGTACCGTAAAAGTCCTGGTTTTCGCTTCTTCCGCCTATTCTGGATTCGATGTATATCATGATTGATAATTGATTGTAATACTGTGTAAAATTAAAATACTTAAACGATCAAACCAACTCTTTTGAACGTTACTGTATGAAAAGTAGGCTTTATTGTATGAAATGAATTGTTAGAAAATTTCCGTTTTATCCAAATCGGCATATTCCAACACAAATTCAGTTTTTCCGGCTTTTATTTTTGCTCCGATATTTATTGGTTTTGGATTCTCGGAAGAAACTCGCTCTTCAGAAAGGAATGTGCCGTTTGCACTATCCAGGTCATCGAGCCGAAAATTATATTTGCCTTCAGAAGTTTCCTGAATTAGCTCGACATTAAAATGCAACCGGCTAATTTTACTATCACCGTTATCAATGGGATGTTCACATTCAATTGAGTTAGTTTTTCGTCCAAAACGGTTATGCCCAATATGAAGCGGATAAATCTTGCGGGTTTGCAGTTCGCGTAACTGAACTTCGTTTAAAATTCTTTTTGGTTTTTCCTCTTGCGTTTCTTTTAGCTTTTTCAGAGCTTCCTTTGAAACCTCTAACTCAAAGAATTTATCACTATTAGGAACAGATAGAATTAGTTTCTTTCGGAGAGTTTGGATGGAGTATATAAAGGCTTTTCTTATAATTAAATCTCTTCCTACTCTTTCGAACATAGATGTTTGTGAGCCTAATTGTTCATCAAGCGTCAGTTGCACCTTTGATAAATTCATGGTCAACAGTTGCTCTTTTCGGGAAGTGAGCATCATATTAGAATAATTGCCATCTGCCTGAAAGTAAACTATATCTTCAGGATTTACTTTTATAAGTTCATCGCGCCATTTAAAAATCAGATTGTTCATAAATTCAGTTTCAGTTTGACGTGATTATTATTTATTCAAGTAGATTTAATAATGTAAACGGATAAGAGGAAAACTCTTTATTGGCACATTTTAAAAAAGTGCGCCAGCAGTTGAGATATTTTGTCTATTTTTTGATTGTCCAATTAATCGGTTTTAATCTTCCTGATACTTGATGCAATGTAATTAAAATTTCTTCTTCTGTTGGTAATTCTCCGTAGACAAGTTCACTAAAGGTAGTCAGATATGTGTTTCTTATTTGGCTCCAGGTATTGTTTGTATCAGAAAATATCATTGCAGTTGCCGGGTGATTTGCTAACCATTCGTTGTTGTTTTTAAAACTAAGAACATCATCATTTGCTACTGTTAATAGCATTGATTCAAAACGATCTGAATTAAAGAAATCGTTTATCTCTGTTTCGGCAAGCAATTTATGTATGTCGTAAATGTGTCTGACTTTGTTGTTGAGATCGACAATAGGGTTTTCGGTAAATGAGAAGCGTACAAGACTCATTATTTTCTCACAAAGAGTTCGTTCTTTGCTTAATACCTGAACTTGAAAAGGCTGAAGGTTATATTCTTCAATGAGTGCTGATTGACCGGTTTTGTTCATCATGTCTGTGACAAATGAACTCACCATGGCTGTAGTGTAAGGTTCAAAACTACCCAACCAAGTTGATTCAAGAATTATGTTATCCCGAACCTGACCGAATTGACCATCAAAGTTTTTCTGATAACTGTGAGCCGTTTTGCGAATCATACCAAACTTGTTGGTAATTCCCGGAACTTCAATTTCAGGGAGAACAGCAGACACTACCTCTGAAATCTTCTTTATTTTCTTTTTTAGTTGATTACCTGATTCGCTCTCTGCTTTGAGAATGACGATATCAATGTCTTCCGAAAAGCGTTCAACTATTCCAAAACATTTTGATAGGGCAGTACCACCTTTGAAGACAGCCTGACTTCCTACTTCAGAAGAAAAGATATTGTATAATGCCAGTGTTACCCAATAATCTTTTTCTACATAAATTTCAGGAATACCCATCTGTTGAGCAGTGGCAGTAATTGCATCTTTGTATAAGTCTATGTTTTCGTGTAGTTTCATCTTCCTCCTCCTAATATAATTCGCCAGTTTAGGGCATTGGGTAAAACGCTTTCTTTGATATTGTATTCGTATTCTGAGAGTGGATTCAGACTATTTTTCAACAGACTTAAATCCAGTTTATTATCTGTTAATTGCAGTATTGCAGCTATCAACGCTCTTGCTCTAGGTGGATATTTTAAGGTAAATTGGATGATTTGATCCACTTCTTTTTCACTTAGCTTTTTCAATCTGTCAGTTATTATAAGGATGCCTGACTCTGCATTTAAATCTGGAATTTGATTAAAGTCTTTTACGGCATCTAATATCTCAAGTAAGTAATAGTTTTTATCTGTTACATCAATATAACTTTTCACGGGTTTGCCTTTTACTGTACCGACTGAGGCATAAATTCGTTTGTCCCTGCTTGCTATTTTAATTGTTTTAGGTACCTGAGTTGTCAGACCCATTCTGTTATACAAACTCAGTCCGGTGATATAGGCGATTCTTTTCCCATTCTCGAATAAATAGGTTTTGAGTAGTTCTTCTTCGTTTGGTTTTAATGTTCCAAATACTGTTTGTTTGGGTTTATAAAATATACCGGAAGAGACTCTTTTGATAATATCTTTTTTTATCAACCGTTCCAATGCTTTTGTGGCAGCTGCATACTCTTCCCGCTCCACCATTAGTGTTTGGTAGTCGAAAGTTGTTCCATCCTGCAATTGCAGAATGCGTTGATCTATTTTTTTAGATACTGTCATATCTTAAGTTTTAGGCCACAAATATACAACTTATTTTTATTTTGTCAAGTAAACGGCGCAAAATACTTGACAAAATAGAAGTGAAATGTCTTGCAAATAATAAAACGGCTGCGATAATAACCGATTTTCTGATATTATCGCAGCCAAAATATATTATGAGATTGTTTTTAGGTTGACCTTGGGGACGTTTGAGGACAAATTGAGTTTTATAAATATAGGGTTTTATTACAGCCAAAAAGTGGAATAACTTTGTTTTGGCAGGGGATTTATCGGAATACTTTTTAAATTGTCTGAACCACGATTAAACGGATTCAATGATTTTGCAGATTATATTTAATACAGATATGATTCTGTTTTGAGTTAATCAGTCTTTTAAATTCTAAGCTTTTACTTCCAAAACTTATCAATAAACTCCTTCTAACCCACGATAGCGTCATAGGGCATCACTTAACAATAGTTTCAATATTCCCATCTGAAGTAATCGCGCGGAATCGGGTGAAAAATAAATTAGTGTTATTTTATTTTTTAGTAGGACACATTTTGTCCTTACCTGCTTTTACTTTTGCAGCATAATAAATCAAGGTGAACTAATTTTAAATTTATGGAAGCAAGCAAAACAATACGAAGAATTGAGAAAATAATGAGGTATTATTCTCTGTCGACTAAAGAGTTTAGTCTTAAAACAGGTATTCAGAAATCTGTCGTTGATAATTTTAAGGTATCAGATTATATGGTTACATTGACAATGGTTCAGAAAATATGTAATGCGTTTCCCCAGATAAACGCTCGTTGGCTTTTAGTTGGTGAAGGTAATTTTTTAATTGAAACAAAAAATGAATTACTCGGAAACAATAAATTGAAAATTAATATTCTAATCGAAGACTTCAAATTACCCTTGAAGATTGAAAGAACGAATGAAGAGTTTTACAGGAAAGCAGGAAAATGTTTAAAAGACAAGATAAATGCCTACAAACTTGAACATCCAAAAATTGATATTCAAAGAACATTAAAACTTGTCGGATTTTACTTTGCGATTGAGTCTGTTAGAAATGAATACATCAATAATTCAAACAAAGTAGAAAGTCCAATCAATATATGTCAATACCGTCAAGCAGCATTTAATTTCAGAGAAAAACTAAATTTCTATAGTGATAAATATCCTTATTTTGAGTTTATGAAGTTATATTCCATAGTTGCATATCATTTTACTGTTAATTATCAACATACTATTAGCATAAATGAATAGATATTTTTATTCGTACATGTACTCTCTATAACAATAATTATTTACAAACAGAAACCAATAAAACAATACAATGAAACTAACAAAAGATGTAAATGAAAAAAAACAGTCTGCATATGAGTTATTTGAACAGGAAAAAGAGAAAGAATCATGGACATTAATTTCCGAAAAGGAAGATGTTAACTGGACAGCAGATTTTATTGAATACAACAAAGATAATTTAGACTGGAAAGCTTTGTCGTTTAATAGTTCACTTCCATGGTCGATTGATTTTATAAAACAATATAAAGATATGTGGGATTGGCACGCATTGTCCTATATTATAGCAGACAAACTATATTTCAATCGTACTGACTTTGATTTACTTCTTAAACGCTATAGAGACAAGATCGACTGGACAGTGATTTGCCAAGGAACAAATCTGAATAATACTCATTTGACTGATTATTCTGACTTTATTCATTGGGATACATTAAGTTCCAACAATAGATTCATCTGGAGTGAAACATTTGTAAATGCTCACATTGACAAAATAAACTGGAAAGTATTTACAGAATGTCTGGCAACCGTTGAGACTCCAAGTATTGTTCAAACAGCATTCCGAAAGAAGATATTATCTTTGTATGCCAATAAGTTGGATTTTAATATCTTGTCGACAAATGAAAGTTTGGATTTTACCCCCGAAATTATTGAAAAGTACAAAAAGCGTTGGAATTGGGCTGAAATCATTAATAATCCAGCAATAGAATGGGGCGAGTTGATGCTCAAAAAATACGACAAATACATTTCTATTATCTCTCCAGAACAGCTAAGACTGAGCTATATGTGGACTAACTTAATAGACCATGATGCTGAAATAGAATTTCTTTTGGCTAAACTATAAGACAACAATTATTCATCTTCCATAACTATGGAAATAAATCCAATAAAATGAAAACAATTAAAATTCTATCTTTTGTCATCTTAGTTGCATCTACTTGTTTCGGACAAAGTCAACACAAATCATTGAAAAAAGGGACCATGGAATACTCCACTGGAACTGATTTTGCAGGGACTGCCACCTATCAATATTATCAAAACCCTAATACTATGAACGAGGTGATGCATGGAACTTTTAAAGCTTCTGGACTCTCCAAGAGTGATTTTGGCTACGCCTCATTTTCTATTACCGGTCAATTTATAGATGGTTATCGTAATGGCTTATGGACATTCATTCAACAACGTAAAGACATGCCAATTCAAGGTGGTTCATTCTCTACTGGAATACTCAAATCTACTCAGAGCTTTAAGAACGGATTACCTGATGGGAAATGGAGGCTCCATGAAATATGGAAAGTACGAGATCTGTTTGAGATTAACGGAAAATCTGTTTGGGGACATTTTTCTAAGCCTATTATTGATACAGCTTTTACCACATTTAAAGACGGTATGGCAGTGGGTATTACTTATTGCAAAAGATATGGAGATGAAAGCAGGGCAATACTGAATAATAATGGATTCGTCACAGGAAATTACATCGATCCTTCATCAAAGTCGACTTTCAATTCATATGGGGTAATGACCATATACAATGGTCAACAACTAGACACAGCGGTAATTAGAAAAGTGAATATGTATCTTGAAGGAAAAATATTAAAGTCAAAACTCGATGAAATGTCCATAAGAGTTGATACAACATTTGATGTACTTGAATTCATCCCTGGAATGTTTGAACAAGATTTTTTTCAAGGCGTAAGTGGCGATAAAACAAGGGAATCTCAAAGTCTAAAGAGAATATACGGAAGACGAATTAAAATTACATGGTAGGATATTAAAAAAACCAATTAACTTTACAATTTATTTAGCAACTTCAAATGAGATCAAATAAAACTATGGAAAATAAAAACTCAATGAAACGAACGTTTCCTGCAGATGCAGCAAATATCTTTGTTAGGAATTTATTGTGTGATATGAGCGAGGAATTAGGTGGATTCAAAGAATTTGATTGGAAAAAAACGCTTAAATATTTTGACCGAAGATGTGCCTATACAGGAGTTAAACTATCCGCGAAGAAAACAGTAATTGATCATTTGATTGCTCATAATCGACAAGAATGTGGATTACATCTTTATGGAAATTTAATACCGGCAACTAAAGTTGCTAATGCAGCAAAATCAAACAAAACATATGAAGATTTTTTGTTGAACAATACAAGCATTTTAGGAGATTTGGATTTTAGTATAAGAATGGAAAGAATTACTAAAATCAAAGAATTTCAAGCTGTTTCAGGTTATTTCGAAAAACTGGAAAAACTTAAGAATGTAATAAGTCTCCATGACTTTGTGAAATTTCAATATGAATCAATATACCAGAAAGTAGAAGAAAATAAACGTGAGTTTTCCGGATACCTGAAGGAACAACCAATTGAAAATCTAGCAATTTCAAGCAAATCAGGTATAATTAAAGACTTAAATTTCAAGCTCGAATTATGGTCTGCTAAACCCTATTTAAATGTTCATAAAATCATTGCCTTAATACTAGAGAACGAAGGGATTGGTAGGAATGAACTTATTGCCAAAATTAAGAATTTAGATATTTCAAAGAATCCTGCTGGAGCTATTGCAAGTTTAATGTCGGATATTGGAAATAACTACGGGAAAGTAATTCAGGAAGTTGGTGATATAATTGAATTCTGTCCAGAAATAAATGAAAAGATTAATTCATACAAATGGAATGTATTATTATCGTAACAAAAGATATCTTTTATGCAAACAGACTTTTTTAAAGATTGGCTAAGAATAAACAAGACTTATCCAGAACATACTATTAGTACTACAATTGCGTGTTGCAAAAGAGTAGAGAGATATTATGGAGATTTAGATAAAATTATTGAAGATAGTGGAGAAGAATGGCTTTTAGAAGAATTAAGCTACTCTCCAAAAAATGAAAGGGATAAAGTTGTTCCTAAAATTACAATTTCCGGGAATGTAGTAACCGGTTATGCTAGTCTGAAAAAAGCGGTTAAAGTATATTTTGAAATGTATGAATTTTAATCACCCATTCCTCTCCAACGCCTCTTTGTAAATCTCATGCAGTCGCTGTCTGAGACTCAAAGGGGCGATAACTTCCACCGACCAACTTCGAGACATAAGTTCCATAATGAAGTCAAGTGTTATTCGAATTTTGAGTGTGACAATAACCCGGTCTTTCTGACGGGTAATTATTTGTGAAGAATGAATTGGCATGGCTTCAATGTAATTTCCGTCACGCTCATCAAATGACAATATTACATTTTCAATAGGTTCGTTTGTAAACATAGCAAAGCTGTGTTTGTACATTTCGTTCCAATCTATTTCTGTATTTCTTTTGAAAGTTTTATCCAGTATTTCTAACTTACAAATACGGTCTAAACCATATGATTTTGCTTTCTTTTGACTATCCAAACCTAGCAAATACCATCTTCCACGACTCTCTTTTAGCATGTAGGGTTGTACCGATTTAGATTCTATCACATTGAGATAAAACTTTTTATATTCAAACTTTACAGTTTTATTTTGTGCTATGGCATTTTTTAATGGAAGTAAATATTCTGTCCCACGCGATCGTCGTTTCTCCAGTTGTACAAAGTCAGGTAAACCTCCATCAATTCCAATATGAAGCAAATCCAGATTCTCCATCAGTTGGTCAACTATTGGGTCTTGTTGCTCATCCTGAGGTATATAATATCCCTTATTTGTTGGACTGAAATCTATGCTAAGTCCAAATGTGTTTCGTATCTCGTCAAAATCTCTGGTTAAGTTTCTTTCCGAAAGACCTAATTTTTGATCATTTCCACGTTCAGAAAACTGTCTTATTATATACTCAATTATTTCCTTTTTGCTGCAAAATGGATGATTCTTGACATATCTTATAATAAAGAGATAGCGAATAATATGTAAGGATTTTTTCATAATACTATTTGTTTACAAGTTTGAACGAGAATTATTTCACATTTTTTCTTCTGATTTTTCATTTTCCGAAAACATACCAAAACATGCATTGTACTGAATATTAATCACTTTAGGTTTTGAATGTCCATTATATACAATAAGTTCGCCGGTTCCTAATGTTGAGTTTCCATCTTCATCTTCCGTAATATGAAAGTATTCTGGGCGATATATGCAGCAAACCGAATCAGCCCCATTCTGTCTTATATCCAATTCAGGGAAATCTTGTAATTCAGGACGGATACCATACAATTTGGATTGTTTATTCACAGGTACTTTCAAATCAGAAAGTACTATAATAGGAATATCAAGTTCCCTGGCTAATATCTTTAATGCTTTTAATTTAGTCCAATTTTCTTGTTCACAGGTATCATTATTTAAACCGTCAGTTCTAATAAGTTGTAAATTATCAATAAACAGAATTTCAATTTCGGTTTCTTTAACCAACTGATGCGCTTTATCCGAAATCTCTAACATTGAAATATTAGGTTGATCGTATAAAAAAATTGGTGCAACACACAATTCGTTTTGTATTTCATGAAGTTTATCCCATTCATTCTCAGACAAAAAAGCTTTTCGGAACTTTTCCCTCTCAATTTTAGAAAGACTTATCAACATTTGTTGCACTAATTCTTCATTTGAATCTTTCAAAGAAATTATAGCCAGCCGGTTCTTATTCTCTAATGCCATATTTAATGCCATAGACAGCATGAATTGGGTGTTTCCCATATATGGGTAAGAAGCCAGAATGATTAAATCGGAGTCTTGCCATCCCGAAGTATAAACATCCAACTCATTAAAGCCGGAAGCAATTCCACTTACTCCAAAGGGATGATCGGCTGCAATTTGAATCTTATTCAATAAGCTATAAATTACCATCTCGATTGATATTACTTCTTTCTTTATTCTCATTTATTATAAATTGAATTTGTACGTTCAAGATGACAAAATTAGTTGTCAGGTAAACAAACCTGAAGCATAGATAAAATAAATTTTAGATTTGAGGAAACCTCGCTACATTATAAAATGTAGTACTATTTTGATTTATGCAATTACAACCAACTGAATGTATATGACCAAACAAATGTATTTTTGGTTTTTTGGTTTCAACCATTTTACGAAGAATCGAACAACCAGAGTTTTCATCTAAAATACCTTGTGGAGCTCCATGACTTATAAGCATATCTATATTCTCAGGTATGGGAATAACTTCGTGCATCCACGGACGAGCAACTAAACCAAAGAATTGCACATTTTCAATCATTATTCCCTCATTTTCGAGAAAGATAACATTATCCGGTATCATCTCTTTAGCCCTTTCAGGTTCCAAATCAAAAATCAAATCGTGATTCCCAGCTAAAAATATCTTGTATTGAATTGGTAATTCCGAAAACCAATCAAAGAAATCCATTAATTGTTCTTCATCTCCATCCTCACACGCATCGCCTGCATGGATAATAATATCTACTACAGGTATATGCAACGAACGATGTTGACTGTGTGTATCAGAAATAGCCAGAATTGTTATATTATTGAGATTTAGTATTTGCATATCAAGCTGTTTGAAAAACGTTAAACCCTTATAATGTCTTTTTATCATATAAAGCCTTATCTGTCTCTCCCCAATTCTGCCACCTCACTTACACCTCATTCCAAATATCATTAATACGAATGATATCAGATAGTGAATAATTTGAATCACAAAACAGTATGTGGGAAGCGTAGCAAAAGTAGGGGATATGACTTAATTCGGGTGCACTTAATACTTCAATATTCCAGTTATCTATGAGCATATCATCTGTAAAGAGGATTTCATCAGTTTCGTTGGTCAATACATTATCTATGTCGAAAAAATTAAAAGAACGTAAATGTTAAAAATGGAGCATTGACTGTTTTATTTATACTTCAATCATAATTTAAAATCATTTTGTTGAAGATATTTTTAAATTCCTCCCTGAACGATGCTGGAGAAATTACTTCTGCATCTTCACCCATTGAAAGTATTTCCTGCCTGAAATCGAAAGTTGGCTTTATATAAAAGCTGAAAATGGAATAATTCTCCTTTGTTTCTAGTTCCTTTTGTGAATGATGCAAGGGCAATGCCCGCAAATAATTGCTTTGTCTTTTCGTCACTTTGATAATTACTTCTACCGGCTCAACTCCTGTATCGTGAATAACACCATAACATTCATTGAAATATCCTTCAGGATCAAAATCAGCAGGCATCTTGAATTTGTGGGTAGTGGGGCTTAGGCTTTGAATGCGGTCCAGGGCATAAATCCGCAACAAATCACTTTTCGCTATGACGTACCAACGTTGTTTAAAAACCTTTACAAAATATGCTTCAATATCAAACTCAGCCGGATTATCCATCCAGTATGATTGGTAACGTATAGTCAACTTAAGCCCGTCACGCATAGCTTCGATAATGGTTGTCAAATGTTGCTGACCCGAAGGAATATCCTCGAACTGAATACGCTGCTTGATTTTATGGCTTTCGTTTATCAGATTATTGACGGCAAAAGTGTTCAGTAACCACCGGCGCACTCCACCACTTGCCAGGTCTTCGGCATTATCGATATAGTATTTATAGTTGCTTTTGTTGCATTCAATATTGATTTCAAATAAATCTTCGATGGCTGTACGGTGATTATGAAAGGTACGCAAAGGCAATGGGTTGCCCTCAGAATGGCCCGAGCGTTCCCATTTATCATTTATTTCTTCGAAAGTCAATCCTTCCAGGTGGCGGTAAATAGTATCTACCAGCCAGATATAACGGTTAAATAAGTCTTTTGCCATAATTTCTTTATTTGATTTGTATATGCAAAGATACGAAACACTTCTGCCAATATACGGCATAACATATTTTATTTTTCACCTAGGTTCAGTTTAAAACCCTCATAAACCGAACGGTGTTTTCCGGCAAGAGTACCATCCGGGTGCTTCGGGCAAAGATTTTCCTTCAGGTAGTCCTTGTTGAGGCTTCTTTTTCGGCAATAACAGCAGGTGCATTTTAGTTTTTCCAGTTCTACTGCACAGTGAAACAGCGTGAATTTCAATATTCGTGAAGCAGTACTTCCCGGTGATTTTTCTTCATACAAGTTTCGTGTATCCGAAACAAATACTTTGGCATTTCGTTCCACCAGTTCGGCCTTAACCTGCTTCTTCAATCCGGCCGCTTGCATCACAAGCTCTATCTCCTTTGCAAAATCCAACGACAGCCATTTCATTCTGATGTCTTCTTTTTCAGAAGGGTAGTATAATATCCTCTCTGCGAGTTTGGTCTTCAGTATAAGCGCAGCATCACGGTAAAACTGTTCTTGATCTCTGTTAATATGTAATACCAGTTTTTCTGTACCAACCTGAATGTTTATTCTAACTTTATCTTGCGTTTTCATACTGTTTGATTCAATGGAAATGTGGTATTTACTAAAATCCCAACTTTTTACTTCCGGCCTTCGATGTAAATTTTTCTGCATCGCAATACCCTATCAATTGCTCCATAGTAGGTTTTTTGCCATTTAATACTTCCTCCATAGTTGCTTTCCGAACGATATTATCAATCTCACCTCCTGAGAATGGGTAACCAGTAGCCAATTGCAGAGCATCAGCTTCACTCAGCCAGTCAATTTTGCTCAGCCATATCTTTTGCTTGGCATCTACGGTTGGTTTTTCAAATTGCACTTTAAATAAAAACCGACGTTCAAAGGCGGCATCCAGATTCTGATTCAGGTTGGTGGTGGCTATCAATATCCCGTCCAGCTTTTCCATTTCTTCCAGAATAATGTTTTGAATAGTATTCTCGGTTTGAGCCACCCCAGAATCATTATTATCCTTCCGCTTCCCGAAAATTGCATCGGCCTCATTGAATAATAAGATAGGTTTTATATCGCACGATTTACACAGGCTTGCGTAATTGGTAAAAATCTCTTTTATCTTCTTTTCGCTTTCTCCAAACCACATGGATTTAGACTGGCTTATGTCCACGTGCATAATGGCCCGACCGGTTTCTTTTGCTAACTGATATACTGTTTCTGTTTTCCCGGTTCCGGGTGCACCATAAAATATAGCTGCAACTCCTTTGGGCATAGCCATTTGTTCCAAACGCTGTTGCATGTTTATAAATTTGTCGTTTTGTAAACTGTCTTGTACAAATCTTACTTGTTTATCCAGCTTTTCATCATAGAACAAAGCTTTAGCAGCAATCTTATCAACCGAAATTAAATTCTTATCGGTCATTTTCAGAAAAAGATTTGCATTCTCAGCCATATACATCTCTATTCCTTTCTCTGTCAATTCCAAACTTGCATCCGACAAGAAAGTACTTTGATTCAATTTAATCAGATTCTTCGTAAAAAGAGAATTAATTTCATTTTTAATTTCATGCATCTTCCTGAATTGTATATTCACATCATCATAAATATCGTTCAATGTACAATCAATCCCTGTTTTTCCAGACTTGATTAAATCATTACACATTTCATAAAAAAACACCCGGTCGTCTATGGGTAAATTCAATAATTCGATTTTTTGTAGCATTATTAAATGCTTATTCATTTTTTCTAAATCGTCTACCGAAATTAACAAATCGTAGGTGTCTATTGATTCATCTGAACGACATTTAATGAATTCTGACACTTTCCGAACAAAAACATGTATATCCATTTCCTTTTCCGGATTTGGCTCAAGAATAGCACTATTCATAAATATATAGCCGAGTATATCTTTGTTTATGCTGAATGTTAGATTTTTAAAAGGAACAGCTGATTTCGACGAAACACCTTCAGCGCGTATAAATCTTTTGGTTATTAAATAATCAATATCGGCTTTAAACGCCATTAGGTCAATAAAATTCACATCCAAATAACGGGCAACATCACCCATATTTAAATCACGTGTATCATTCATTTGCAATGCAAAGATTACACTAAAAACAATTGCCTGGCTTTCTGTAATGGTCAGATATTGGCCTATTCTCGTCAAATCATTTCCTAAACTCTTCAACGTTGCAGGTTTTAATTTAGATCCTTTTAGTTTCTTTACGAGCGCTGCCAGCAATTGTACAGCATGTACATTTTCAGCAATGATTGTTTCCATATTCTTTATTTTTTATTTTGATACAAAGGTAAGATTCAGCTATGCTGAAGCATGGCGTAGGTGCTAGAAAATAGCAGAAGTATAAAAATAAGAGTGCCTGAAAAGATTTTACTTTTCAGACACCCGTTCAATTGTAATAATTTCATCCAATTTTACTACATTGAATCTCGGAACATAATGAAAGACCTCGCAACAAAAAGGTCAATTTTAGTTATTTTTGAAAGTGATCATCCAATCAACTCCAACTAATAATTGTTCTCCTGTGTAACTTTTCGCATGTTCTTTTACTGCATTGCGAACGACTTCAGTCCTATCATAATTTCGTCCATCAACAAAATGATAAAGCCTCCAGCTATTAATATCATTATTAGCAAAATGCAGAATTTTTTCTCTTTCATTTTCTGAGAGATGAATTGAAGTATTGTTTTTGGAAGATTTAACTTCAACAAAATTAAAGTCTATCAATTTGCCATTTTCAAAAATGGGTTTTAAGACATCATATCCTAATCCATCTCCGAATGATTTTGAAACTTGCAATATATTAGCTATATCACCAACTTTTTCTAATTTTAAATCAAAGGTCATTAAATCCGATCCATTTAGCTCAACGTATTTCTTAAATTTCTCTTTGAAATTTTCAAATTGTTTATTTTCAATTATTTGAATTTCGTATTTTAAAGCAAGTATTCTCTCGAAACTATTTCCTCTTTCATGTAGCAACCTATTTGTACTTTCACGCTGTTCAGTAGAGGTTTTTTTTACACTTATTTTTTCATTTCCTTCATTTGAAATATTGATTGTAGGCAAGTCTTGCGATTTTAAAATTGGGTTAGTTTCTAGATTGCTTATATCTAATTGTTTAACAATATCCTTTATTTGATAAAATACTTCAGCACTCATTTTCCTTTCTTCAGTAACAGTTGATAAATCGATTCCTAATTGTTTATAAATATTTTTTTTGATATCAAAACTGTATAAAATGTCGTCCATTGATAAAGTCTCATAAACGTTATCGCTTAATTCATTGTTATTACTAGCATAATAAGCGATTTGAATTTCTCTTTTATTTTCGCTGTTTGATAAAAACATCTTATTATTCTTATAGGGATTAATCAAATTCAATAATGATACGAATTTGCTTTTGGTTTTATCAATCTCAATTTTAGTGAAAAATTCTAAATAAGTATATTGTTCTAAATCTCTCCAGTTATTAATTGAGAGATTCAATTTGTATTTTTCATTCAAATCTTTAATAAAATCGTTTAAATCACTATCATTTATAACGTTTGTTTGAATAAACTTTATAGATTCATTTATGTCTGATTCTTCAATTCCTCTTTCTCTTAAAAAATCGGTTGATAAATTTGAATCAAATTGCATCTTTTGAATAAAATTTGACAATACCTCTCCAAAATTTTGATCTCTAAATACTGCTTCTGCAATTGCATATCCAAATTTGTAAACATTTGGATTATTTTTAATGTCAACTAAATCATGTGCCAAAGTACCTACTGATTCGTCAGTATCTTTTGTGCTTTTGTTAAGAGGTTTATACAATACGTCTTTTTTTTCTCCTTTGTATAATTCGATCTTTATGTTGTTAAAATGAACTTCTAGCCAAACGTCATCAGCATAATAAATATCAAGATTACTCCATCGTGATATACACTTCTCTTTGTCAAAATTCAAACTTGACAATCCATTTTCTGCTAATGCAAAAAAATAATGAAGGTATTCTTGCTCTAAAAATTCTTTAATTTTCAAATCCTTATTCAACTCATTTAAATTCGGTTTTATAGTAAATTCAGCATTAAACCGCTTTACTTTATCTAAATTTTCAATAAAATTAAGCGCCGTATTAACATCGAAATTCACAAAATTATAATTAGGGAAATGATATATATATTTTCTTTGGTCAGTTGGGATAAACCAACATTCAGAATCAATATAGTTAGCTTGCGTTGTTAACAATGGAATGCGATTCTTAATGTTATCGTTTTTTAATCGAGATAATCGAAGAACTATTTGTTTATAGACAGTTTTGTGATTCTCATCAACATCTCTATCTTTCATGACTTCTAGTTGATTTACTAATTTATTGTAATCATCAGTATCTTCAATAGAGCGGATATTAAGATATATATATAAATCTTTTAATGAGTCAGCTTTTCTCTCTTGAGCTATACACTTACGCACTCTTGAATCATTAAATAAAAATACTTTTGAAGGGTAAGTGAATGTTTTATTAATCTCATTGTAAAACCAATCTACTGAATTTAACGGATCAAGTAAATCATTTTTTCCATTTATATTTTGCCATTCACTACAGGAATTATTTATTAATAACTTTAGATAATTATTCTTGAGTTTTGGCAAATCATTAAAGGGGAGTGTGTATTTCCCATTTTCATGCAGAATTGGAAGTTTTGAATTCCACACTCCAAATTTTCCTAATTCTAAATCTAAACTGAGTTCAGTATTTAAACTCTTTTGTCCGATTTCTTTGAATTTTTCAATGTCTATTTCAAAAAAACCTTCTTTAAAACTTTTGCTTATTTCAGGGGCAATATTAACAAAACACTGAATTGCTGGATGCCATTCATTATCTTTACAGGGTAAGTGAATTTTTGCCAACTGACGTTCAATAGAATCGCCTGATAAATATAACTGGATTCCATTTTTAAAAGAAAGATCCTGGTTTAAACCTATTAAATAGGTAAGAATTTTTTCAAAAATCTCTTCACTCTTATTCTCTTTAATTTCATTGTTTAGGGTTCTAACTATCTCAATTTTGCTAAAATCTTTAATAATACCAAAAGACTTTAATGATTCTAATTCATTAAAACTTGAAATTGTTATGCTTTCAAATTGCTCCAAGATTTCAGAACCACTTATGTTATTATTTTCTTTTCGAAAAAAAAGTTTTGTTTTACTTTCTTTTTGAGGTAATGATTTTTTGCTTGTCAAAGAGTTGTTTTCAAAAATGGGTACGATTAACACATCTGGGTCACAAAAATACTTTACTGTTTCAGTATAAATATTGTTGTAATAATCATCCCAAAATTTTTCAGTCTTCTCTCTCTGCCATACATTTAAAACCTTAAAAATGAGTAAGTATGATTCTATTTCCCAATTTCTTTCCTTAGTATAAACCTTTTTTAAAATTTCGGTTATTACATTTTCATTAAACAGCTTATTTCGTATCAGACTTTCAAATCTTCCTCCTCGATTTAAGGGTAATAGAAACTTTCCAAAATAAGATAAACTATGAAGCTCTATTTTTTTCATTAAAGTGTCAACATAGAGTTTTGCAATATGTTCAAGCAATTTTTTGTTATAACTATTGTTGTTAAAATCGATTTGTTTTCGAGATACATCTAATAAGAAATCACCATGTATTAATACATTGAATCCACACTCCATTTCTGTTGGCAAATAACAATAGAAATTTGAATGAAATACAATATCATTTACTTTTTCTTGCTTTAATGGAAATGCAATTGCAATTTTTGGTAATTTTATTTCATAATTTAAATTTGCAGAAAGTTTTTGTAAGTTTGTTAGTTCTTCGCCATCGAATGTTTTATTTACAATTAACCATTCATCGACAGCTGCACAAGTATTTAAAGTCTTAATTACAGTCTCATCAATTATTAATTCTAATTCAATATTCGAATTTTTAAGTTTATCCAATTGATTAACAAAAAAGATATAGTGTTCAGAGAACTCATGAATTTTCTCCTCAAGATCATATATCTTATTTTCATTTAAATCAAGAAATGTAATAACTGTTTTGGCTCCTACATATGAATTGAAATAACAGTCTGCGTTGTCAATTGGTAATGGGTAATAAAACGAAGGAACTTTTCTTTCATTATTTTCAAAAACTGTAAAATAATCTTCGTTCTTAATCCATTGTTTTACTATACTACTGTCAATAGTAGCTATCTCGTCAATTGTGAGGGGATTATGCATTTCAAAACCCCAGTGTATTTTATCTTCAAATGTAGAACATACACTAACTTTTGAAGTATATTCCCAACACGATTTGAATCCAACTCCCTTGTTTCCAATTGATTCATTTTGATTTTTACTACTAGTATTGATAGAACATAATGATTCAAGGTCTGAATAATTCCTACCTTCTTTATCTATCGAAAATGATTTTCCATCATTTGCGATTGTAAGTGTCTTTTTAGATTTATCTAAATGAATCCAAATTTTCGATTCGGCCCTGTCAATTGCATTTTGAAAAAATTCATAAATAGCTCGACCTCTATAGTCATTTACAATTCCTATTTCATTTTTTATATGGCCATCTAAAGTTTTGGGAGGGTTTTTTACTGATTCATTGTAAATACAATGTAAAGCGTCTTTAATTTTTGAGTCCATATATATTTTTTATACAATAAATAGCTAATTTAAAAAGTTCATTTCCAATATTAATATTAAAGGTACTAGTTTGCATTTTATCAGTAGAAAACTTGTGAATAAACATAAACTTTAATACAAGTGAAAATTTTAATCAGATAGCGAAATAGTTTTCAATCTCCTCCAAACACACTATCATACGACATGGAGTCTTCGTCAAAGTCATCATCATGTCTGTTTGGGAACATATTATCTAATTCTCCTTCCGCATCATAGAAGTCATTCTCTTTTTTTATTTGATTTACTCTTTTAGATAGTTTATCAAATGCTGCAAATTCACCATCAAAACAAATTTGTTTTTGAATATTGATTTCATTTTCCAATTGATAAACTTTCTCTTCAAGATCGTTTACATCAATCTCATCAATTTGATCTTCTAGTTCATCTAGTCTGATTATTAGATTTTCTAGTTCAGGATTTTTCATGATTGTATTATTTAAAGGATATTTTTTAAAACCTCAAAGTTAATAATTCACTTTTGATAAATCGTTATATTGTTAATCATATTTTCAACAAATAAGTACCTTTTTTTATTCAACAGCTTCAAGAGCCTCCAGTACTTTGACCATCGCCATTGTATCCAGTCCGCAGTAAGTAAACAAATGTTGACGTGTTGTTTCGACATACACTTTATCTTCGGAATAATATAATTCCAGAAAGGTATTGCTAGCATCACCTCCATTGCTTATTTCCAGATCATTATAAGAGAGTTCAGGACTTATAGCTGGAAGTACTTTTTTAATTGAATAACTGCCTTCCATACTCTCGGTGCGGTAGTGTTTCGAACGGAAAGGTGGCATCAAATCAACTAATCTGTCAATTATTGAATCCAGCTCTTCGGTGTATTCCGGGAAATCACGTTTCATTTCCTTTAGCCGGGAACGTTCAAAAGCGATATTATATACCAGAATAATTTGTGCATCTGCTGTTTGCACAATCATTTGCTCTATTAAACCTCTGCGTGGGTCAATACTTAAGTTACTTGGTGCAAGATATTCGTAATGCTGTAATTCGGCATCTTTATCTGTGCTGAAATGGATTGAATACTGAAATGGGATTTGTTGATATGGACGGGATTCATCAAACAAGGGCACACTTGGCATAATTGTTTCAAAGTCTAAGTGGCAAAGGGGGTAGTTCAATGTATTCAGGAATTTCTTTACCTCATAACGGTTCACAACCGGTTCATTGCTGAGTATCTTTTTTTCTTCTTTTACGCCAGGAAGTAAGGCTCTGCAATAATCTTTGAAATCACATTCATAGGGATTATCACAATGTTTACCCATTTCTATGCATGGTTCTTCCCCATTCACCATCTCCAGGAATGCAGCAATGTTTTGACCGATAGCATTTTGCATTGGAAGTATATTTTTCAGTACACTTTCATAGGTGAAAAGCTTTTGTACATCAATATCACCACGCTTTACATACGATCTGTCGAAATACATAACTGATGCATCGGCAAGTTCCAGACCGCAGCCTTTCAGCACATAATACTGTACGGCCACATCCTTTACATGTTCCGGTTTCGCACTATTGGTACTTTTTACCTCATACAAATGCCATCCATCTTGTTCCTTGTGTAGCAGGTCAACCGCTACAATAGTATTGTCATAAATAAAGGTGGCTTCGTAAATAGTCTCCACATCCTGTTGAATATATTCTTGCGTCAATCGGGCTGTATCATAAGTTGGCATTTCTCCTAACTCTACTGCAAATTTTCCATTAGGAAAATAAGCTTGTGCTAGTTCACCCACACTCGTACCTCGGTTAAATATCCTAATGTTATCTTCTGAGTAGTGTTGTTCTTCTTTTTTGTTTGTATATAACCATAGGTTCCTGATACACTTAACTCCCCGCAGATACTTTGATTTTGACAACATAATATATTTATATTTGAAATTACAAGGCAAAAGTATTTACTGGCTATGCCATTTCACAGCACAAGTGCCATAAAGTTGCACACACTAATTAAATTTGGGGATTTCTTGTTTTGCTAACAGGATTTTTTAATCTTCTCTAAAGCAAGCTACAAGTTTTCTGTTAAACTAGTGGGGAAATGGTTTGTGTTATTCTTTGTAGGTTCCCAACAGTAAATATTCGTTAATATGCTTAATAGGTCAAAACTAATTAATAGTACTATTTTATTTAGTCCACATTCCAACATGCATCAGGATCACCTTCAAAAGCATCACTAATAGTTTGATCGCTAAATCCCATTACATCCTGAGCATATGTACCATTATACTCATTATATGTATCATTTTCTTTTTCGTCACAATATTCCCGGTAATTTTCATCCTTAATCTCACGTGAAGTAAGTGGTGTAATGCTAGAAATAACTCTCTCAATAGTATATCCTTCATCTATAATAACTTTTCCCAAATACTTATTTGACCAACAATCAAGATAAGAAAGTTTTTTATTCCAGATTAGATTTAAAACACTCAGGTTGTTTTCTCGACAGTCTATAAATTCTAAGAACTCATTGCAAGACAAATCAATGTCATATAACTCACAGCTTCTCACATTAAGTCTTATAAGCTTTGGATTGTTAATTATATTTAGTTCGTCCAATGGAGTAAATCTGCATGAAAGAATCTCTAATAAATTATTATTAGAAACATCAAGTTTTGACAGTCTAGTGTTTCCACAATAAATTGTTTTAAGCAAAGGACAATTATTGATTATAAGATTTGTCAAGTGAATGTTTTGCACACAATTAACATATGTAAGATTTGTGTTCTGATTCAAATTTATTTCTTTGATATCATTGTAAGAACAATCAATATGTGTCAAATTTTCAAAAAACTCAATACCTGCCAATGAAACTAAACCCCTATTTTTACAGTCAACGCTTTTAATTGTCAGAGCTTCATTCAAAGAAATCTCAGCATCTCCATCTTTGTCAAAATTTGATACTAGATATTCTTTGAATTTTTTGTCAGGAAAATTTATTACTCTTAAATCCATGGCTTTACTTTTTGTCGTTAATATACAAGTTGACGTAATTTTATTTTATTTAATTGTTTTATGTTATTCGAATCTTTTCTAATTATCACAGACCAGTATTCAATTTTATCCATCATAGGAGTCTCAAATCCATTATAATACAATTCAACTAAACTCAATTGAGCTCTAATATTTCCACTTTCAGCCAAAGGCAACAACGTTCTTTCCGCTTCTTTTAGAAATTCATGCGCAGAAAGAGAACACTGAGGAGGATATATATCCTCTAATCCGGGAGCATTAAGCGGCATTAAATCATAAGCTTCAACAATCAATAATCTATATAACCTGAAAATTGAATCAATATCCCGTGCTTTTGATTTATCGAAGAGTTGACTATTTTGGATATAAAAATTCTCAATGGCAAAAGACATAACTTTTTTCTTTTTGATTTCGATACAAAGATCAAACACAACTATGCATTTGATCTACATTCTTAAAACCTTCTCCTAAGCAACCGCATTTTCATTCACCTTTTCAATCAACTGAATGATTTTTACTTGTGTGTCTTCATCAAATAGACCGCAAATACCGTTTGAATCTATCTCAGTAAAAGGTGGCTCGAAAAGCAATGAAGGATCAATGCTACCATTAACTGTGAAGAAATTAATAATGGTATCGATAAAACGGATTTGTTGCGAGTTCATAGTTTTATTTATCAACACTTCACCAAAAGCAAGTTTCGCAGCATTGGCATCTAGCCCTACGATGTTGCGGATAAACTTACCCAATGGTTGTTCGCCAAAAGCTTTTACAAACTCTGCCTTTGTACCCAAACTTCCCTGTTCGAAAAGCATTTTTTCCAGTTCCTCCAATTCACTGTGGGTGATTGGAACATTATTCCTAAGTTTATGTATAGTAATATGTGTGCTGTTTTCCTTTAGGTACCGCTCCACTTTTTGTTTGTAGATGGTTAGTTCATTTACGCTATACAGTAACGGAAAATCATGAACGCTATCACTTATTTCATCTTCAAAAGACGTAAAATAAATCGCTTTGTTCTCTGCATCCAGGAACTTGAGCAAGTCGCGTAACTCAATACGAACCTGTTCAATGGAAGGAATGCTGCCTGTTTACCAGAATAGCTTATTCTGTACTTCACGGATAGTATCCATGTGTTGTGACACGGCTGGGATAGTCGCTTTTTTACTCAACTTTTGAGCCGTTATTATTACCTTCTGGATGAGTACAACTTGTTTCTTCTCCCCTTTCAGTACACTTAACTGTAAATCAAGCATCAAAGCATCAAAACGTTTGGCCATTTCGTCCGATTCTGTTTCAATTACTATCGGTGCAATGTGATCAAACAGCTCTTTAATATCTAAATCTGATAAAGCGTTCCAACTGTTAGGATCACAGTATTTTTCAACAACTTCCCAATGTTGACGTACAATAAAACTCTCTCCATTCAATTCTTGTGTCTGCCTAGTAAGTTCATCAATTAAAGAATGACCATAACTATTCAGTTCAGTTTCTTCCTGAGCTAACAAAACAAAAGCCAATCGCAATCGCAGTTCAAAAAGTCTTTGACTAATAGATTTCGAATTGCCCATTTCAATTCCTTTTGGGTTGATATTGAAAAACTCAAAGTTCTCGCAGAAGTCAAAAATAATGAACTCATTTTTATCTACTCCCGGACCAAATAAGTCCACGCACAGACGTGTACCACGTCCAATCATCTGCCAAAACTTGGTACTACTACGCACTGGTTTAAAGAAAACCAGGTTGCATACTTCCGGGACATCAATACCTGTGTCGAGCATATCTACTGATACAGCGATCTGTGGCATTTTGGTTTTCACTTTGAATTTATTCAGCAAGTCGTGTTTATATTCCTCTCGATCGTCGATTACTTTCAAAAAATCTCCTTTGTATTGAGGATATTGGAGATTAAAACGATCTTCAATAAATTTAGCATGATTGTGTGAACGGGCAAATACAATTGTCTTCCCCAGCTTATCGCCACCTTCCACTTTGATACCGTTTGACATCAAATGTCCAATCACTTTATCCACCGTATCAGTATTGAAAAGCCAGTCATTCAGTGCTGTATTATTAATTTCATCCGGGTATTGTCCAGTAATGGGATCGGTAAACTGTTCTTCATAGGCTAACTTTTCTTCATCGCTCAATTCAGCATACTTTATACCTTGACGCTGAAATTTTAATGGAACGGAATTGGCCTTTGGAGGAACGAGGAATTTATCTGTAACAGCCTTATCTAACTCATATGCATAAGTTGGATTATTAGGTTCCAGTTTAAACAATTGGTAGGTATCATGATCTGCTTCTGATTTGGGCGTGGCAGTTAATCCAATACGAATACCATCGAAATATTTAAAAATATGTCTGTAACGATTATATACACTCCGGTGTATTTCATCGAAAATAATCAAATCGAAATGTCCAACACTGTAAAAACGATTATTGCCATCCACTTCTCCATCTATCATATTAATAATGGTTTGATAGGTCGAAAATACAATCCGGCTACTCTCGTCTTCTTTTTCTTTCGTCAAGTCAATAGCAGGCAAATTTGGCAAATAATCGTTCAAGTTCACTTTGGCCTGATGAATCAGGGCATTTCGGTCAGCCAGAAACAGAATTCGTTTAACCCAGTTAGCTTTACTGAGCAAGTCAATTATGGAAGCTGACACACGGGTTTTACCCGTCCCGGTAGCCATTACTAGCAAGGCATTGCGGCGATTGTCTTCCAACGCTTCAGTAACTTTACGGATAGCCTCATGTTGGTAATAGCGGTCGGTAATGCTATCATTGATGGTTTGTTTACTCAAATCCTTTTTAAATGTTCGACGCTGAACCATTAACTGCAATTCGTCTTTTGTGTAAAATCCGAATACAGTGCGGGGCGGATAATTCAGGTCGTCCCAGATCCAAGATTTAAAACCGTTGGAATAAAAAATAACAGGACGCTGAGCATACTCTTTTTCTAAACCATCGGCATACAGTTTAGCTTGATGTTGTCCAACACGTGGGTCTCGACGGGTACGTTTTGCCTCAACTAAAGCAAGGGGTTTGCCATCATCTCCCCACAATACATAATCCACTGAACCATCAGTAAGCTTACCATCCTCATTGGGCATGCAGTTTTTAAGTGGGAACTCATGTACATTCTTGCCATTGGGGTCCCAACCCACCTCACGCAACAAGGTATCTATATAGATTTTTCGTGTTAGGTCTTCATTAGGATCTATTGGTGGTGGAATAAACGCAATATTTTGATCCTTAATGGTTTTTATCGCAGACAGTTCCTCTTCCAGTTTATGCAGTTTATCCTGTTGTGCATGAAACTCTTTTTCGAGTTTCTGTAGTTCCACTTTGCTTTTATCTTTTCCGGGTTCTTTTTCTATCAGATCGACATCGAAAACCGGAATATCTAACTTTTTTTCTCCATACACCTGCACCAACCAAACAACAAAGCCATATAACAGTTTAAGACTATGCAAGGCTTCCAGCGGTTTCATAGTGGCAGAGGTATGTACCGCAGCATTTCCCTGTTTGCGTATCAGATTGATTTGATTAAACTGAACGGGAGCAACTATTTTCTGAAATCCCTGATCGTGAATAAGCGAGCTAAGTGAACTATCATATGGCAACACTAGATCGGGGTCGTGCTCGTACATCCAGCGGACCCATTCTTCGAGACTTTTACGGCATAGCATAGCACAATAAAGCGGTGCACCATAAACATGCTTTTCGGCTTCCCGCGGTGCTTGCGCGAGCTGATTCCATTGGGCAGGGATAAAGTTGAAGTTGCTCATAATTGAAATACGGTTTAATTTTTATATAAAATGGAATAATCCGTATGACACTTTTTTATACATCCTATCTTTCAAATATCCTGAATTTTCAATAATAATGCTTTTATTGACATTATGCCTAATAGCATTGGAAATATTAATCAGTTTTTTGAAATTTGTATTTTTATGGCTATAAATTAAAAGTGTCTCGTAATCTTTTAAATGCTTTTTGTTCTTTGTAGTTGGATTTAGTAATTCACCTGCGCTTACATAAAATCTAAAACCTGGATTATCTTTTTTTACCTTCTGCTGTTTGGCTAAGTGGTCTTTATCCTGCAATCGTTCATATATAGGTCTGGTTGAGAAGCCAATATAGATTAAATTTATAATTGGATTAGGGTTGTTCCCCCTGACAGCAACGAATTTGTAAAAATAGATATTCTCATGATTATATTTATTCCAATCAGAAAACTCCGCCCAGTTTTCACTAAGTGGTATCGGTTTATGCCATTTTATTTGAGCACAGATAAATTCATCTTCAAAGATTGGTTGATATTTCATATAGGTATTTTTTTCAAATCAATTCCTTTATCTCTCCAATAATCTTTTTTAAATACCCTTTCCACTTTCCGTTTTCATCTTCACGCATTAAGATACCCGGGTGGGGGCATGCAAAGTAGCTGTATTTATTGCCGTTCAATTCATACTCAAACGCCTGACATGACTCTATTGCTTTTGTTGCCGAGGTAACCGACATTTCAAGCATCACAGCATTTACCTCTGCACCTAAGCCTAAAATTACTAATGGCTTACAGAGTTCTATCTCCTGTTGGATAAACTTCCGATTTTCATTATGCTTTGCAAATTTCATAAAATCTTCCCGATGTACCAAATCAGCCGTACAATCTACAAGATTCAAAACTTCTGTCAACCGTTTATACTTTTGTTGATGGCCTTCCTTAAATAAGAACAGCTTAACAAGGTCGGTTATCCATGTTTTATCCCTGCCAATACCAAGAGGTTTCAGAAATAAGTCTTCCAATTCCCTTCCCGAATCTACTTCCCGAATTCGTGAACCGTCAAAATACAGCTCATTACTAAATGGATATAAATGATCTTCCACCGGCACATCTCGCTCCGAACCAATTGCATTAAAATGGGCTGTAGGATATGCACCAATAATCATCACACTACCACAAGCAGTATCCACAGGTACATGTACCTTTACCGGATTGCCATACAAATATCTGTAATTGGGTGAAATACCCAGTTTTTCTTTGTACGTTTTCCAGCATTCC
>Ga0209123_1000442_pt1 | contig 54699 bp, 44 predicted proteins | sample BarGraIncu00431A_FD_184500 | JGI IMG/M metagenome (GOLD analysis project Ga0209123, IMG submission 184500) | Arctic peat soil microbial communities from Barrow, Alaska, USA - Barrow Graham LP Incubations 004-31A (SPAdes) (version 2) | ecosystem: Environmental > Terrestrial > Soil > Wetlands >... | reverse complement strand
TTTAAATAGTGTATAAAAAAGCCTTTTTGTCATGCCTACTATTAATCCAGGTATAGTATTCCATCCAAATAAATACTTTTGTTCCTCAAATATGGAGATTGTTAATTATTGTTTTCCGAGTACACTCAAAGAATAACATATTCTTATTGATCTTTACTTGACTTATTTTGCTATAATTAATTTTTCTGAAAATATTTTTTAAATATCTATTGACATTAACGCTACGTAAATGTGTACAATAATCTTGTAAGGAGATGAGCGTATGGAATATACAGTGCAAAAGTTAGGAAAAATCGCAGGTGTAAGCACCAGAACACTTAGGTATTATGATGAAATAGGAATTCTTACGCCGGCAAGAATTAATTCGTCAGGATATCGAATTTATGGTGAAAAAGAGGTTGATAGGTTGCAACAAATACTGTTTTATAGAGAACTGGGTGTGAGTTTAGATAGTATAAAGGAAATAGTAACTGCACCTTCTTTTAATGCAGCTAATGCACTTATAGAACATCGTGAAAAGCTCCTGGAAAAAAGAAATCAACTGGATACTTTAATAGCAAATGTGGATAAAACAATAGCAATAACTGGAGGGGAAATTAAAATGAGCGATAAAGAAAAATTTGAAGGATTTAAGAAAAACATGATTGATGATAATGAGAAAAAGTTTGGTAAAGAAATAAGATCAAAGTATGGCAGAGATACAATCGAAAAGTCAAATGCAAAGGTAATGAACATGACGGAGGAGCAATACGATGAGGTGACAAAGCTAGCGAGCCAGGTGACAACAACCCTTGCTGAAGCTTTTAAAAACGGAGACCCTGCCAGTGTTATAGCACAAGAGGCAGCTGACTTGCACAAAAAATGGCTTACCTATTATTGGAGTGAGTATACTAAGGAGGCACATGCTGGGCTTGCTCAAATGTATGTTGATGATGAAAGATTTACAGCGTACTATGATAAAGAACAACCTGGTACAGCAGCTTTTTTAAGAGATGCAGTTTTCATTTACACAGGTACGAAAAAGTAATAAAATTACCACCTGACATTATTATGTTAGGTGGTAATTTTTTATGTACGTATTAAAAACAGTTTTTTTTAACATATAAAAAATGTAACACTAATCAGAACTATTTAATAGTTGATTTTAGAAAGCAAAAAAATATAAAACCAAAGATGGAAAAGTGTGTCAACGATTTCATAAAAAACAGGGTAAATATGACAACGATTCCAAGAGAAAAAAACACTAAAAAAACACTAATATGCAAGAAGAATGTTAAAAATAATGCATAAATGCTTGACTTACTGATAAAAAAACAGTAACATCAATAACAATTAATCAAATAAAAATTATTAAATATGACTGATTAATTACATGTAAAATTCATTTGAAGAACAATAAATTCTTTTTGGCTTTTAATTATCACTTATTTATTGCAAAAAATACTTGATATTTACTACGTTGTTGAGACTATTTTTTTAATAATTACAGATGTTTATAATTTAAAATATTAAATAAAATGAATTAATTTAATATTTTAAATTCATTTTAATTAAAAAATGAGTATTTAATTAATAACTTAATTTTTATTTAAATGAATTAAAAAAATCTAAAAATTGCATTTTTTCAATTTGCTAATTACTTTATCATAATTAAACATTGGTAAAGAATTATATATATGAGGAGGGTTTTTAATGAGACAAGTAGCAATTTATGGAAAAGGTGGTATTGGAAAATCTACCACAACTCAAAATCTAACAGCAGGTCTTGCAGAAATGGGAAAACAAATTATGGTGGTTGGATGTGATCCAAAAGCAGATTCAACTAGACTTCTTTTAGGTGGTCTTGCACAGAAAAGTGTTCTTGATACTTTAAGAGAAGAGGGTGATGATGTAGATCTTGAATCAATATTAATACCTGGTTATAGAAATATAAGATGTGTTGAATCAGGTGGACCTGAACCCGGTGTTGGTTGTGCAGGCAGAGGAATCATTACATCGATTAATATGCTTGAAAGCCTAGGCGCATATACGGATGATTTAGATTATGTATTTTATGATGTTTTAGGTGATGTTGTCTGTGGAGGTTTTGCAATGCCGATGCGTGAGGGAAAGGCACAAGAAATATATATAGTTGCAAGTGGTGAAATGATGGCACTATATGCAGCAAACAATATTGCGAAAGGCGTACTTAAATATGCAAACAGTAGTGGAATAAGACTAGGTGGTATCATCTGTAACTCAAGAAATGTTGATAAGGAAATAGATCTTTTAAAAGCATTTGCGCAGGAACTCGGAAGTCAGTTAATATATTTTGTACCACGTGATAACATGGTTCAAAGGGCTGAAATACACAAACAAACGGTAATAGAATTTGATCCAGAAGCAGGACAGGCAGAAGAATATAGACAACTAGCTAGAGCAATTGATGAGAATAAAATGTTTGTAATTCCAACACCAATGGCCCAAGAAAGACTAGAAGAAATTTTAATGGAGCATGGGTTAATGGATATCTAATCCAAAGGAGTTATTATGAATAAAAATAATAAACACAAAAAAACTAAAAACTTGCAACCCAACGAGTTTTGCGGCGCATTGAGTTGCAAGTCAAAATAAATACTTTTGAAAGTATTCACACTTATTATAACAAATAGATAGGAGGAGTCAAGCAATGATAATGATTAAGGCAATAATTAGACCAGAAAAAGTAGGTATTGTTCTTTCAGAGTTATGTGATGCAGGTTTTCCGGCAGTTACAAAGATTGATGTAGTAGGACGTGGAAAGCAAAGAGGGGTTAAGGTTGGAGATGTTCATTATGATGAAATTCCAAAGGAAATGCTTATGGTAGTAGTTAACGATGAAGATAAAGAGGATGTTGTAAAAATTATAATTAGAAGTTCAAAAACTGGAGCAAAAGGTGCTTTTGGTGATGGAAAGATTTTTGTAAACCAAGTAGATGAAGTTTATACCATAAGTTCTGGAAAATCCGGATTATAAGGAGGAACAATATTATGAAGGAAATAACAGCTATCATTAGGATGGATATGGTTAATAAGACTAAAGAAGCTCTTCTTAAAATATCGGTGCCTTCTATGACTGCAATAAAGGTTATGGGAAGAGGAAATAAAAAAATAGCCTATGAATTATTTCAAAATGTATTTAGTGATAATGAAGGACTTCCAAAAATAATTGCAGAGCAATTGTCAGAGGAACACAGATTAATGCCAAAAAGAATGATAATACTAGTTGCTGAGGATAAAGATGTACTAGCTATAGTAAACTCACTTATAGAAGTAAACCAAAATGGCAATCCAGGAAACGGCAAAATTTTTGTAACTACAGTAAATGATGTCATAACAATCAGAACTGGTGAAACTGGTATAAAAGCTGTTTAATTAATTGAAAAGAGGTGAAGTGTATGAAACATATTATTGATAAGGTGCTGGAAAAATACCCTGCAAAAACCTTTAAAAACAGGAAACAGCATATAGTGATTAAAAAACAAGATGATGATGTACTTAAAATAACAGCTAATACTAGAACAATTCCAGGTATGATAACTAATAGAGGGTGTTGTTATGCTGGTTGCAAAGGAGTTGTGCTTGGTCCTATAAAAGATATGATCCATATAGTTCATGGACCTATCGGGTGTTCTTATTATACTTGGGGTACAAGAAGAAATAAGGCGAAAACTGAACCAGGAGGTCAAAACTATATAGAATACTGTTTTTCAACAGACATGCAAGAAAGTGATATCATTTTTGGTGGAGAAAAGAAATTAAGGGAAGCTATTACAGAAGCTGTTGAGATATTTCATCCGAGTGCAATAACAATTTCAGCTACTTGCCCAGTTGGATTAATTGGTGATGATATAAATGCAGTAGCGGTTTGGGCAGAAAAGCTTTATGGAATTCAGGTTTTATCTTTTAATTGTGAAGGATATAAAGGCGTAAGTCAATCTGCGGGCCATCATATCGCTAACAATAATTTGATGAAAAGTGTAATTGGTACAGGAACTAAAGTACCTTCTAAGAAACACTCAATAAATATTTTAGGTGAGTATAATATCGGTGGCGATGGTTGGGAAATTTCAAGAGTACTTAAAAAAATAGGTTATGACATTGTATGTGTAATGACTGGAGATGGAAGTTATGAACAAATTAAAAATGCTCATACTGCCGAGGTCAATCTAGTTCAATGCCATAGATCTATAAATTATATAGCTGAAATGATGGATACAAAATATGGGATACCTTGGATAAAAGTTAATTTTATAGGCGTTAGTGGTACAATAGAAACTTTAAGAAATTTAGCATTATATTTTGATGAACCAGAGTTAATAGAAAAAACCGAAAAGATAATAGCTGAGGAAATAGCTGAGATTGAAGGCGTAATGCAATTTTATAAAACAAGACTGGAAGGGAAAACAGCCTTTATATATGTTGGGGGTTCAAGGTCTCATCATTATCAAACTCTTTTAAATGATTTAGGGATTGAAACTATTGTTTCTGGTTATGAGTTTGCTCATAGAGATGATTATGAGGGCAGAGAAGTTATTCCAGATATTAAACTTGATGCAGATAGTAAGAACATTGAGCATATGAGCGTTGAAAAAGATGAAAAGAATTATAGAATGATTTTAACACCTGAGAGGTATGAAAAGCTTGAAAAGGTGATTCCACTATCAAAATATGAGGGGCTTTTCAAAGATATGAAAAAAAACACTGTTATAATTGATGATTTAAACCATTTTGAAACTGAAGAATTAATTAAAGCATTAAAACCTGACATGTTTTTCTCAGGTATAAAAGATAAGTATGTAGTGCAGAAAATGGGGGTAACATCTAAGCAGTTACATTCCTATGATTATTCAGGACCGTATGCTGGGTTTAGAGGAGCATTAATTTTTGCTAAAGAACTTACTTCAGGGGTGCACACTCCAGCTTGGAGATTTGTTACACCACCATGGAAAGTAGAACCATTATTAGAAGGAAAAGTTGTTGGAGGTGATGAGTAATGTTAGATTTAACCACAAAAGAAACCGTAGAAAGAAAAGCTTTAAGAATTAATCCAGCAAAAACTTGTCAACCTATTGGGGCTATGTATGCAGCGCTTGGAGTTCATGGCTGTTTGCCACATAGTCACGGTTCACAAGGATGTTGTTCTTATCATAGAATGCAACTCACAAGGAATTATAAAGAGCCAGTAATGGCATCTACCAGTGCATTCACAGAAGGAGCTTCAGTTTTTGGTGGAGGAGCAAACTTGAAAACTGCTGTAAAAAATATATTTGAACTTTATGCACCAGAGATAATTGCAGTTCATACTACCTGCTTATCAGAAACCATCGGTGATGACCTTAAAACAATAATTTCTCAAGTTCAGTCTGATGTACCAGCGGGTAAATATGTAATTCACGCTAATACTCCAAGTTACGTAGGTTCACATGTAACAGGATTCTCTAATATGGTAAAAGGTTTTGTTTCCTATTTATCTGTGAACAGTGGTCATAAAAATGGAAAGGTTAATATTCTTCCTGGATTTATAGATCCTGGTGATATGAGAGAATTAAAAAGAATTCTTAGTGTTATGAAAATTGACAATATTCTCTTTCCTGATACAAGTGGAGTTTTAGATGCACCTATGACAGGTACTTTTGAAATGTATCCATTAGGTGGAACCAAAGTTATGGACATTATTGATGCCGGGAATTCTAAATTATCCATAGCACTTGGTACATATTCTGCTGAGGCAGCTGCAATAGAACTAGAGAAAAAGTGTAAAGTGCCTATGAAGACTTTAAGCACACCTATTGGAATTGAGGCTACAGATAGATTAATTTCAGAACTAGCACTAATTACTCATAAAGCAGTTCCTTGCTCTATAGAAGAAGAAAGAGGACAGCTAGTTGATTTAATGTTAGATAGTCAAGGATACTTTAGTGGTAAAAAAGTAGCTATTTACGGAGATCCAGACATAGTTGCAGGGTTAACAGAATTTGTAATAAGTTTAGGAATGATTCCTAAATTTATAATATCTGGAACTCCAGGAGAGACTTTTACAAGAGAAATTAATGCGATATTAACTACAAATGAAGTAGAAGGAGCAGTAGTTAAAAGTGCAGCGGATTTGTTCGAACTTCACCAATGGATAAAAAATGAGCCTGTGGATTTATTAATGGGAAATACACATGGTAAATATATTGCCAGAGCTGAAGATTTGCCTTTCGTACGAGTAGGGTTTCCAATTTTAGATAGATATGCACATCAGTATTTCCCTATAGTTGGATATAAGGGAGCAATTAGATTAATTGAAATGATGTCAAATGCTATTCTAGATAAAATTGATAGAACTTGTGCTGAGGAAGATTTTGAACTAGTAATGTAATTTAATAAAATTTATTTTTAATCTGTGGAGGTAATTATATGGAAGCAAAACTGCTTAAAGAAAGAGAAGACTCAGTATGTTATAACTCTAAAAATAAAGATAAAAAGATGAAGTGCGATGGTAATAGTGTAGCTGGGTCTGTAAGTCAAAGGGCTTGTGTTTACGCTGGTGCAAGAGTTGTATTAAATCCCATAACAGATGCGTTTCACTTGGTTCACGGGCCTATTGGCTGCGCAGCTTATACTTGGGATATAAGAGGAAGTTTAAGTAGTGAGTCTGAAAATTACAGAAATAGTTACTCCACGGATATAAGAGAAAAAGATGTTATATTTGGGGGTGAAAAGAAACTTGCTGCTGCTATTGATGAGATAGTAGCAGCACATTCCCCCAAAGTAATATTTGTGTATTCTACTTGTATTGTGGGAGTAATTGGAGATGATATTGAGGCGGTCTGTAGAGCTACTGAGAAAAAGTATGATATTAGAGCTATTCCAGTTAAAGCACCTGGTTTTTCAGGAAATAAAGCAGTAGGTTATAGAGCTGCTTGCAATGCATTATTAAGTCTTATGGGAGAAAATGATTCTCCAAAAGTCAAAGGAATAAACATCTTAGGTGATTTTAATTTAGCCGGAGAAATGTGGATAATAAAAAACTATTTTAAGAGAATAGGTATTAAAGTGGTTGCAAGAATAACAGGTGATAGTACCACTGATGAGATAAAAAAAGCTCCTACAGCTAATTTGAATATTGTACAGTGTGCTGGTTCTATGCATTATCTTGCCAATCAGATGACAGAAAAATTTGGGATTCCATATATTAATGTTAGCTTTTTAGGTCTGGAGGATATTAAAGCCTCTCTAAGTAATATTGCAGAACTTACAAAAAATGAAGAAATAATTCAAAAAACAAAAGAGCTGATTTTAACAGAAGAGAAAAAAATTGAAGAAATACTAAGTTACTATAAAAAAAGACTTTCTGGTAAGAAAGTTGCAATATATGTAGGCGGTGGATTTAAAGCAATTTCACTTATAAAACAATTTAGAGAACTTGGAATGGAAACTGTTATGGTAGGTACTCAAACAGGGAAAGAAGAGGACTACGATATTATAAAAGAGATAACAAGAGTTGGAACAGTAATTTTAGATGATACTAACCCGGCAGAACTCGAAAAATTTATTCTTGAGAAAAAAGCAGATATTTTAGTTGGAGGAGTTAAGGAAAGACCTTTAGCTTATAAATTAGGAATTGCCTTTTGTGATCATAATCATGAAAGAAAGCATGCTTTAGCTGGCTTTGAAGGAGCCGTTAACTTTGCAAAAGAAGTAGATTTAACAATAAATAGTCCAGTTTGGAAGCTTTTATAAAGCAGGAGGTGTTAATATGGTAATCAAAAACTCTGTAAATTTGAGTGTTAACCCTTGCAAGATGTGCATGCCACTTGGTGGAGTAATGGCACTTAAGGGAATTGAAAACAGTATGGTAATACTCCATGGATCTCAAGGTTGTAGTACATATATTAGGCGCCACATGGCAACTCATTTTAATGAACCAATTGATATAGCTTCATCGTCGCTTACTGAAGATGGAACAATATATGGTGGGGCTAAAAACTTAAAACTGGGACTTAACAATATAATTAAATTATATAATCCGAGTATTATTGGAGTTTTAACAACTTGCCTTGCAGAAACTATTGGGGAGGATATTGGAGGCATAATTACAGAATTTCAAGAAGAAAATTTTGCGTCTAGTGATATTAAGATTATTCCAATATCCACACCTGCATATTCAGGTACCCAATCTGAAGGTTACTATAGAACACTTAGAAGATTAGTTGAATTTTTAAGTAAAGGCGATATAAAAAGCAACAAAATAAATATAATTGCTGCAAACATAAATCCAGGAGATATAAGGGAATTGAAATATATTTTAGATGCTTTTAAAGTGGAATATACAATATTACCAGATGTATCAGATACTTTAGATTCAGGTTACGCTAAAGAGTACAATAAAATTCCAGCGGGAGGTACGAGTCTTCATGATATAGCTTTAATGGGAGGAGCTGCCGCAACTATAGAGATGGATTGCAGTGCAGAAATTGGTTCGACTGCAGGGGATTATCTATTTGAAACTTTTGGAGTACCACTATTTAAATGTGCGATTCCTATAGGAATAAAAGCAACAGATACCTTTATTAGTTTAATATCGCAAATTAGTAAAAAGACAGTTCCTGAAGTTTTAGCCAAGGAGAGAGGTCGTTACCTTGATGGAATAATTGATTCCCATAAATATAATGGGGAAGGAAGAGCAATTATTTTCGGTGAACCGGAAATTGTGTATGCAGTTACTGCATTATGTGTTGAGAATGGGATTAAACCTCTACTTATAGCTACCGGTTCTAAAAATAAGATTCTAGTAAGTAATTTAAAAGAACTTACAAAAGACCTCACGACTCAACCTATTATAATAGATGATAGTGATTTCGAAATTATTGAAAAGTATACTAAGGATCTATTGGCGAATTTATTAATCGGTGATTCAAATGGTAGAAGGCTGGAGAAAAAATTAGGAATTAAACTCATAAGGATCGGATTCCCTATTCATGATAGGATTGGTGCTCAAAGAGAAGTTAATGTAGGATATTTTGGTTCATTAAGATTCTTAGATGAAATTACTAATGCTATTTTAGAAAGAAAAGAAGGGGGTTATAGAAAGGATATGTATGATAAATATTTTGTGGATGAAAAAGCTGAGGTTTCTGTTACCCCTGAAGTTAAAAAAGTAATTAGTATGGAAGAGAGAACAAAAAGTCACCCGTGTTTTAATAAATGTGCACATGAACATGCTAGAATACACATACCTGTAGCTCCAGCTTGTAATATTAGTTGTAATTATTGCAGTCGTAAGTTTGATTGTGTAAATGAAAGTAGGCCAGGGGTTACAAGTGCTATATTATCACCTATTCAAGCACTAGAGAGATTCAAAGAATATAAAAGTAAACTTAAAAATCTAACAGTAGTTGGAATTGCAGGTCCTGGAGATGCTTTAGCAAATTTTGATGTTGTCAAAAAGTCCATTCAGTTGATTAGAAATGAGAGTCCAAATATTACGTTTTGTCTATCCACTAATGGGTTGATGTTACCTTTCTATGCAAATGAGATACTAGAACTTGGTGTTTCACATATTACTATAACTATTAACACAGTAGACCCAGAAATAGGTGTAAAGCTTTATAAGGAAATTAACTATCTTGGAGTGAAATATATTGGACTTGAAGGAGCGCGTATATTATTACAAAATCAGCTCTCGGGCCTAAAGTACCTAGCTTCAAAAGGTTTGGTTTGCAAAGTAAACATTGTTTATGTAAAAGGTGTAAATGATAGTGGAATTGAAGCTACTGTTAAAAAAGTTAAAGAATGTGGAGCCTTTATGACCAATATTATGCCAATGATAAATGCACCGGGTAGTGTATTTGAAGATATTGTTACAGTTAATGATAAGGAACTACTTGTTATGAGGAAAAAATGCGAATTAGATCTTAAACAAATGTATCACTGTAAACAGTGTAGAGCCGATGCTGTAGGAACTCTTGGAAATGATATTTCACAAGTAGCGGCAAGTGTTAAAATACAAGAAAGTAATGATATTAAACCTATTAGATTTGCAGTAGCATCAAAAACAGGCATTAATGTAGATCAGCATTTTGGACATGCTTCGCAGTTTTATATATACGATTTTGAGGACGGAGATGCCAAGTTTATTGAAAAAAGGGAAGTAACTAAATATTGCGCAGGTATTGAAGATTGTGATGATAGTAACAGGGATAAAATTGACAATATAATAAAAACCATTGAGGACTGTTCTGGAGTATTGGCACTTAGAATTGGAGATGTACCAAAATTAAAACTTCAAAATAAAAACATAAAAGTATATCTATTATGTGATGAAATTAGAATGGGAATTAGAAAAATTGTAGGGGAGGCAGTATCATGATAAAACCAGATTATCACATTTTTGTATGTACAAGTTCCAGAATAAATGGAACTCAAAAGGGTTATTGTCATTCAAATGAGTCAACTGAAATTGTAACAAATTTTTTAGAAGCTATTGAAGAAAATGATATCAGCGATAAGGTAATGGTAACTAATACAGGATGCCTTGGATTATGTAATGAAGGGCCAATAGTCATTATATATCCGGAAGGTACTTGGTATGGTAAGGTAACACCTGATGACGTAGAGGAAATAGTGGAATCACATTTAATAAATGGTAATATTGTAAAAAGATTAGTGATATGATGAAAAAAATTGACTCTAAAGTTTTAAGTTTTGTAGTATTTACTCTTATAATATCCCTACTTTCAGGCTGTAGTAATAAAATAAAAGCTGAAAAAAAAGAATCATTTATCAGGGTATTTGCAGCTGCAAGTCTTACGGAATGTTTTGAGGAAATTGGTAAAGAGCTTGAGAAGAAGAATAATTTGAAGGTGGAATTTAATTTTGCTGGAAGTCAGCAGTTAGCAATCAATATTGAACAAGGTGCACTTGCAGAGGTCTATGCCTCAGCAAACATGAAGTATATGGAAGAACTTGAAAAGAAACAAGCAATAGATAGTAGTGTAGTTTTTGCTAAAAACAAATTGATAATTTGCAAAAATAAAAACAGTAATGCAAATATTAGAAAATTGAGTGATTTAGGTGGAGTAGGAGTAAAACTTGTAGTTGCTGATAAATCTGTGCCAGTTGGAGACTATTTTTATAGTGCTGTTGATAAAGCTGTAAAATCAGGAGAACTCACTACAAGTGATAAAGAAAAAATTCTAGCTAACATTAAAAGTAATGAATTGAATGTAAAAGATGTTGTAAGTAAAGTGTTGATAGGGCAGGTAGATGCGGGCGTGGTATATAAGACGGACATAAATTTGAATAACAAAGATAAACTTGAAATCGTAGAGCCAGAGGAGTTTAGTGGAAACGAGGTGAGTTACCCAATAGCAGTGTTGAAAAATTCTGAAAATAAAGAGAATGCACAGGTTTTCGTTGATTTTGTTAACTCAAAAGAGGGGAAAGCTATATTAAAAAAATATGGGTTTGTAGTGGAATAATAAGGTGGTGCTCACATGGAAAAAGAAAGATATATAGAAAATTTATTTATCGAAAAGAAATATATCGATACAGATAAAATATTTTTAATGGTTTCTGGTATTTTGATTGCTATCTACCTTTTTTTTATATGTATGCCAGTGGGGGCCATAATTAAATACTCAGGAATTAGTAATATTGGTAATTCAATTAAAAATATAGAGAGTATTCAAGCCCTTTATTTGAGCGGTATAACTTCATCAATTACATTGGTATTAACCTTTTTACTTGGTACCCCAACTGCATTTTATTTATCTAGAGGAAAGAAAAGTAAAATAAATAAATTTATAGGGATTTTACTTGAAACGCCGATGGTATTGCCACCAGCAGTGGCAGGCATTGGATTATTATTAGCTTTTGGTACTAATGGTATCGCTTCAAGCATGTTATCGCATTTAAAAGTTGAGGTAGTTTTCACTCCTATAGCGGTTATTTTAGCTCAATTTTTTGTTGCTTCAGTATTTTATGTGCAGCTTCTTAGAACAGCCTTAGAATCAGTGCCTAAAGAAATATTTGAAGTCTCTTATGTTATGGGAGCTAGTAAGTTCCAAACTGTTTTTTACATTATTCTACCCATAGTGAAAAATTCTATAATTGCTGGACTTATATTAACGTGGATAAGGGCTATGGGCGAATTCGGTGCCACCATTATGTTTGCAGGAAATATAATGGGAAAAACAAGAACCACTGCTCTGCTGGTTTATACTTTAATGCAAACTGATTTTACAAAAGCTGTAGCTTTTTCAGGATTAATATATTTAATTTCGTTCTCAATGCTATTATTGGTTAAATTGTTTTTTATAAAGGGGGAGTGTTATTAATGTCTATAATTTTAAAGGGAAAAGAAAGTTATATTATTGATAGGACATTAATGAACATTACTCAAAAGAGCTTTAATGAAAAGGGACTACGTAAGTTCTCCATAAATCTAAAAAGGATAGGAGTGGATTTCTTTGAGTGTGATGAGAGGACTTTTAATTTGATAAGGCCTCTGATAGCATCAGGAGAGATTATTTTTCGAATTGATAAAGTCCATCAATTAGAAATTTGCAAAGCAAACGGTATAGAATATATTTTAGTAAAAGAAGAGGATCTAGAGTTTATTAAAATTAAAGATATAGAAGAAAATTATAATTTTAAGATTATATTAGAAATAGATGTTAAGTCTTGTGGAAGTGATTTTATGCAAAAGGTAAGTGGTATTGATATAAATAATTTTTTTGCTGTGAGATTTAAAGGAGAAAGTAATTGGTTTTTTAATAATTATATACAAGGCAAATTTAATGTTAAAACAAATATATATGCTAGTGATAAATACTCTATGGCAACCGCTTTAGGGTTTCAGGCTATCCTTAAGGGTGTTGATTATTTAACCACAGCCTTTTGTGGTAATGATGGAACTTATGGCACAACCGCATTAGAAGAAATATTAGTTTCTACAGTGGTTATTATGGGCGAAGGAATATATGGAGAAATTAGTCTGCTTTCAGAAATGAGAGAACAATATGAAAAAATAACCTATAGTAAGATACTTAATAATAAGCCTGTGATTGGTAAGGATATATTTAAATATGAATCTGGAGTACATGTGGCTGGAATAGAAAAAAATCCAGTTACCTATGAACCTTTTATGCCTGAACTTGTTGGAATGAAGAGAAAGCTTGCTTTAGGTAAGCATTCTGGTAAGAATTCCATAATTTCTAAATTAAAAGAATGTGGCATAGATAACCAATTTAGTGTAGGTGAAATTATTTGCATTCTGGGTAGAGTTAAAAATAAAAGTATAGCAAATAAAATGGAAGTTTCAGATAGTGATTTTATAGAGATATGTAGAGGAATTAAGGGGTAATATTATGTGTAAAATTGTTGATACAACTCTAAGAGATGGTGAGCAAATGGCGGGGCTTGAGCTAGGGTTTAAGGATAAAATTGAATTTGCCAAAATTATAGATTCAACAAAAATATTTCAAATTGAAGCTGGAACTCCTGCTATGGGAGGGGATGAGAAAAAGAGTATTGAAAAATTAATGAGCCTAGGCTTAAAAAGTAAGATTTCTGCATGGAATAGAATGAACATAAACGATATTGACCATTCCATTGATTGCGGAGTTGATATAATACACATATCAGTACCAGTCTCTGACATACAAATAAAATGGAAGCTTAGTAAGGATAGAATTTGGGTTATAAATGAAATGAAGAGAAGTGTTTATTATGCTAAAGAGAAAGGCTTTGAGGTTGTAGTGGGACTTGAAGATGCTTCAAGAACTTCTATGGATTTTTTAATTCAAATTTGCAAAGAAGCTAAGGCTCTTGGCATTGAGCGAGTTAGATATGCGGACACCGTGGGAATATTATACCCAGAGAAAATTTTTAAATTAATTTCTCAAATAAAACAGATAGTTGATGTTTCAATAGAATTCCACGCACACAATGACCTTGGTATGGCAGTTGCAAATTCTGTTGCAGCAGTTATGGCTGGAGCTGAATTTGTTGATTCTACATTCGGAGGAATAGGAGAACGGGCAGGTAATTGTAATTATGTTAAGTTCATGAAGGCAATAAAGAAAATTTAAAAAATTGTATAGAGAAATGATATTTATTGTTTTATTAAAATAAGGAGGTTAATTTATCATATTGATAAAAAAATATTAATTTGATAAATAGAGAATTAAATGGAGATTGCAGTATTTCAAGATATTAATGGTGAAACACAATCCTTCCTTGAACCGGGTATAATTAAAGTTTATTCTAGGCACATGGGAGAATGGAAGGTAACTAAAGAAATTATATTTAGGATTGATAATATAGCTAGTTTAAAAGCTATTCGTGAAAGTATTAGAAATATGGCAGAAACCTTAGGGGATTGCAAGATTTTTGTTGGGAGAGAAATAAAAGGGATGGCTTACACTGTTCTTGATGGAATGGGATTTAACACTTGGGAACTTACAGGTAACCCTAAGGAGTTTTTGGACTTTGTGTTTGAAAAGGAAGAAGAAGAGGCAAAATCTATGGAGCTATCAAAAGCAAGGGATCAATTACCTCTAATACAAAAAAATAAGGATGGAAATTATTTTTTAGATTTGAAAAAAATCCAAGAGCACAATATTAACCAGACTTCAAAAGGAATATTGTTACCATTTCTTAATACTACAATTTTCTATCAACTTGAAATAATTTGTGGGCACATTCCTCCTTGGTTTGAAGTGGAATTTAAAAGGCTAAATCTATATAGTGAAAGCCAAGCTATTAAGCAAAATCAGATTAAAGTAACGGTTTATCCTAAGGGTTGTGGAGTGAAATAGATTAGTTTAAATATCTTATTTTGGAGGTGGTATTATGAAGGAGTTTTCAACTATATATGGACAACTTAAGGGTATTAGTAGTATTGAATATTTTACTGAAGGTGCTATAAAAGAATGTAAATTAAGTCAATATTCCGAGATGAAAACAATTTATGGAATTTTAATTCCTCAATATGATGAAAAAGAAGTAAGACGGAAGTACAAAAGATCTCTATCCTTCTATGAAAATGGGAATATACAAAGTATTTCTTTTCAAAAGCAAACTGATATAGATACAAGTATTGGTAAACTACCAGCAGAACTTGCACTATTTTATGAAAATGGAAGTATTAAACGTATTTTTCCCTTGAACGGCAAGATTACCGCCTATTGGAGTGAACAAAGTGAATATGAATTAGCAGAGGAAGTAGATTTTAATTTTGAGTTTGGGAATTTTAAGAAGAAAATTATTGGTATTAACTTTTATGAATCTGGTGGTGTAAAGAGTTTAACGTTATGGCCAAGAGATTTTATTAATATACCATCACTTTATGGTATTATTGAAACCCGCATAGGATTATCGTTATACCCAAATGGAGTTATCAAATCCTGTGAACCTAGAAAGCAAACACTAATAAATACCATCATTGGAGAAATACATGCATTTGATTTGAGAGCTATTGGTCTTAATGGAGATAGAAACTCTTTAAATTTTAATGAGGATGGAACAGTTAAATCAATGTGTACAACAACAGATAAAATAGAAATTGAAGGCATAGATGGCCATGTGAATATACATGAACCGAGATTACAGCCAAATAATTTTAATAATTTAATTATGGATGTGGTACCTTTAAAGATTGAATTTTATTCGGATAAAATAAAAATTGATGATAATGAGTATAGCATAAAAGATAACATTTTTCATGTTGATAAATTTGTTGGTAATAGGGCTTGTTCATAATATTGGGGGTCTATATAGAGAAGTATGAAACTTGAAGTTATGTCTACTTTATTGATTCTATATATGTGGAGAGAGATAATTCTCTCTCTTTTTAATGTAAAAGAAAATATAATAATAGTACTGAATATTTTACGATAAAAACTGAAATGAAATAAAATATTTTATAAAAATGCTTGAAATGAAATTTCAAATATGTTAATATAAGGTTGTAGGGAAAAACGTTTTCAAAAAACAAATGAATTGTAATATAGGAGGAAATATGGATAGATTAAACTTAAAAAAATTAACAACAGAAAGTAGAAATGAAAATACCATGGACATAGATAAGATTTCAACTTTAGAAATGGTAAAAGTAATAAATAATGAAGATAAAAAGGTAGCTGAAGCTGTAGAAGTGGAACTTCCTAAAATAGCACAAGCCATAGATTCTATAGTTGAAAGAATGTATAAAGGTGGGAGATTAATTTATATGGGTGCAGGAACTTCCGGAAGACTTGGAATTTTAGATGCATCGGAATGTCCACCTACTTTTGGAATTTCAGAAGAAATAGTACAAGGTATTATAGCAGGAGGTACAGAAGCTATATTTAGAGCAAAGGAAGGTGCTGAGGATTCCAAGGAATTGGCAGTAAAAGATTTGAGAGGCAAAAATATCACAGAGAATGATACAATAGTAGGACTTGCAGCATCTGGTAGAACCCCATATGTTATAGGGGGCCTGGAGTATGCAAATGAAATAGGAGCATTAACAATTTCAGTTACTTGTAATGCTAATTCACAAGTTTCAAAGACAGCAAAAATATCAATAGCACCAGTAGTTGGAGCAGAAGTTGTAACAGGATCCACAAGACTCAAATCAGGAACAGCTCAAAAACTAGTTTTAAATATGTTATCAACAGGAGCTATGATAAAGTTAGGTAAAGTATATGGCAACCTTATGGTAGATGTAAAATCAACAAATGAAAAATTAACGCAGAGAGCTAAGTTAATAGTTTGCGAGGCAACAGGAATAGCTATTGAAGAAGCAACGCAAGTGTTAAATGAAACAGATTTTGATGTTAAGCTAGCAATATTCATGATATTATCAAAGCTTAATAAAGAGGAAGCGAAAATTACATTAGATCAAAATAAAGGATATATAGCAAAAGCATTAAAAAGTATTTAATAGAGGGGGAAAATATTATGACAAACATAGAGATTGCTAAAAATTTAGTGGAGCTGGTTGGTGGGAAAAGTAATATAAAATCTGTTACACATTGTATGACCCGTTGTAGACTAGAACTTAAAGATTATTCAAAGGCAAAAATAGCAGAAATAAAAAAATCTGAAGGAGCTCTTGGGTTAGTTGAGGATGAAGGACAGATACAAGTTATTTATGGACCAGGAAAGGTAAATAAGATAACTGAAGAAGTAAATAAGATAATTGGAAAGAATGTACTTATAGGTGAGGATGCAGTAGCAGAAACTAAAAGTAAATTAAAACAAAAAAATAATACTAAGTTTAAAAATATGCTTAGAACAATAGGAAATATATTTATCCCATTAATACCATTGTTTGTAGCTTGTGGACTAGTCCTTGCGGTAAATAATATAGCAGGAGTATATTTTGGAGATGCGTATAAAACTACAACAGCAGCTCAAATAATAGGACTTATAGGTATGGGTGTATTCTCTATTTTATCAATTTTAGTTGGTGTAAATGCAGCTAAGGAATTCGGTTCACAAATGCCAATGATGGGTGGAGTATTAGGTGGAATTCTTTCATCAGCAGCACTTGCAAAGATAACTCTTTTTGGAAAAGCATTAACTCCAGGACGTGGGGGAATTATTTCAGTAATACTCGTAGTAGTTTTAGCTTGTTATATTGAAAAGGCTTGTAGAAAATTTGTACCAGATGTATTAGATTTATTCGTTACACCACTGGTTACACTTACAATTTCAGTTTTAGTGGCATTATTTATACTTCAACCAATAGGTGGATTTATATCAGATAGTATAGGCCTAGTAGTAGCACAAACAATAGCATCAAATAATATAGTAATATCAGTTATATCAGGAGCAATATCAGGAGGGTTATTCTTACCACTTGTTATGACAGGAATGCACCAAGCGTTAACTCCAATACATGCAGATTTAATAGCTAATGTTGGATTTACAGTATTACTTCCAATACTCGCAACAGCTGGAATGGCACAAGTAGGAGCTACTATAGCAGTACTCCGAAAAACAAAAAATGAAAGATTAAAGAAAGTAGCTAAAAATGGATTAGTACCAGGATTTTTAGGAATAGGAGAACCATTAATATATGGAGTAACGTTACCACTTGGAAAGCCATTTCTTGGAGCTTGCCTTGGAGCAGCAGTAGGCGGAGCAGTAATGGCAATGTTTAAGGTAGGATCCGTTGCAATCGGTGTATCAGGATTACCACTGGCATTATTAATTGCAAATGGGAAAATGGGAGTATTCTTAATAGGCGTACTAGTATCATATATAGGTGGATATTTCTTTACTAGTATATTAGGCTTTGAAGATCCAGTGGATTAACAATTAAGAGAGTTAAAAAAAAGACCCGTAAGGGTCTTTTTAATAAGCAAAATTAATCGATAATTTTAAGGAGGGATTTTATGAGTTATGGTATTTCAATTTACTTTGGGCTGGACAATACAATGGAAGAAAATATAAAGCTATTAAAGGATGCTCATGAACTAGGCTTTACTAGAATATTTACCTCACTTCATATACCAGAGGCAAATTATAGTATCTTAAAGACTGAAGTACGTGAATTTTTCAAGTTAGCTAAAAAATATAATATGGATATAATAAGTGATATTTCTCCTAATACTTTTAAGTTTTTAGATTTGAATGATATGGATTTGAAGGGACTAGCTGATATGGGGGTTAAGACTATAAGAATAGATTTTGGATATTCTGAAGAAGAAATATCTAAAATGACTAAAAACACATATGGAATCAAAATTCAACTAAATGCATCAACAATAACTGAAGAGTTTTTTGAAAATCTAGATAGATATTCGCCTAACTATAAAAATGTTGATGCGCTACATAATTTTTATCCCAGAGTAGGTACAGGTATTTCAGAAGAATGTATGATAGAGAAGAATTCTATTTTAAGTAAAAGAGGAATTAAAGCTTGTGCCTTTGTAGGATCAAATAATAGAAAAAGAGGTCCCTTACATGATGGATTACCAACGCTAGAAGATCATAGAGGTATAGAGGTACGTGAAGCTGCAAATCATTTGTTTGCCATGGGAAATAAATCTATATTTATAGGAGATTCACTGCCTAGTAAAAAAGAGCTAGAGGATTTATCAGGACTAAGTCCAGATGCAATAGAGCTTTGTATAGAATTAAAAGAATGTGATAATGTAACCTTAAGATTACTTGCTGAAACTTATACCCAAAGGACAGATGAGGCTAGAGATGCCATAAGAGCTAGTGAAAGCAGATTACTTCTTCTTAAGGGAGATAAAATAAAACCATTAAACACAGTTGATAAAAATTATGGAGATGTAACTATAGATAATGAAAATTACATGAGATATATGGGAGAATTGCAAATATTAAAAACAAATCAAAAATTGGATTATAGGACAAATGTTGTAGCTTCTGTTTTACAAAAGCATTTTTATCTATTAAAATATATAAATGGTGGTAAGAAATTTTACTTTAATATAATAAATAACTAGAGCTAAAATAAAATGTAATAGGGTGTGAATTATGAATGTATTACAATATATAAAGCAAAATTATGATAGCTTTACAGATAGTGAAAAATTAATAGCAGATTATTTATTAGAAACTAAGGAAAGTATTATAACAATGTCAGCTAAAGAGCTAGCTAATACTACAAAAACATCGGCTCCAACAGTTGTTAGGTTTGCTAAAAAAATAGGGTTCAATAGCTTAAACGAAATGAAGCTTAAATTATCTATAAGTTTAGATAAGATGGATCAAGCTACTGAGTTTCAATATTTAGATAAAGATTTAGGAACAAAAAATATAATTTATTCAATAAAGAATTCAATAGATTCTATCATGGAACAGACCGTTAGCTTGTTAAGTGAAGAAGAACTAGATAAGGCGATAGAACTGCTTATAAATGCTAAAAATATATATATCTTTAGTGTAGGAGTATCTGCTTTAGTAGGTCAAGATTTCTATTATAAGTTAAGCAGAATAAATAAGAGATGCATATCACATACAGATACCCATTTACAAATAACAACATCAATATTAATGGAACCAGGTGATGTAGGAATAGCAATATCCTATTCAGGTGAAACAAGGGAAGTTATTAAATGTGTAGAGAATGCAAAAAAAAGGAAAATACCAGTAATAGCAATAACAAAGGCTAGTGTGAATAATAAGGTAGCTGATCTCTCAGATGTGGTGTTACGTGTGCCAGCAGTAGAAAAATCTTTGAGGGAAGGTGCAATGAACTCGAGAATATCACAGCTAGCAATAATAGACATGTTATTTATAGGAATGGTTAGAAATAATATTAAAGAAGTAGAGGAAAAGTTAATTGAAACAAGAGAAGCAGTTAAAGAAATGTATAAATGATAAATGGGGTCTGACCCCTGGGAATAAGTGGAAAATTATTATGTCAGAGGAGATGCTAAGCTATCTCCTCTGTTTTTATTGTGTTCCGCCTCAGTCATTGATGGTGAAGGAGGAAGAATTTTAATATTTAGCATGATTTCAAACTGAATTATGGTAAGATAATGTGAGACGGAGTGATATTAGGGTGGTTGATAAAATGACAAAGCTTAATAATTCCAAATTATCCTTGAAAAGGCAGCTATTAATATATTTCTTTTTAGTTTCATTTATACCTGTATGTATTTTAAGTCTATACTATTATAATAGTACAAAAGCTGCATTACAAAAAAATATGGTGGAAAGCAGCTATAGTAATATTGCTAATGTGTTAGATAATGTTGATAAGCAAGTAGAACAGGCAAATAATTTAGCAGATTGGATTTATGTGGATAAAGATATTATAAATCTTTTAAATAGATCTCCTATAGAAGCTAATATTTATGATGATCAAAAAAAACAGACTATTGAAAATGTAAGAACACATCTTCAATATATACCTGTAACAAAGTTTATAACTTCATTTTTTATAATTGGGAGTAATGGCTTGGATATAAGAAGTGGGATAGAAGCATCATTAATAAATATTAATGATTTTATTAAATCTAATTGGTTTACTGAAGGACAAAAATTGAATGGAGAAGTATCTTGGGGTAATATTAATTTAAACTATACAAAAATTACAAATAATAAATATATTATTCCTCAGTATAGGACTATAAAGAATCTTGATAATGGAAAAATACTAGGATATTCAGTTATTTTTTTTAATCAAGGCATGTTCAATGATTGTTATGAGAAGCTTTTATTAAATCAAGATGAGAAAATTTATTTAGTGGATACACTAGGGAATATACTTTCTACCAATCAACCGATTAAATTAGGTTATAGCATAGCTAATGAGAATTATTTCGGAAAGGTATTAAAGAATAATAATCAACAATATTTCGAAGAAAAGATTGATGATAAAATAAATATTATTACATATAAAAAGTCTGCAAAGACTGGGATGATTCTTATAGAGATAATTCCAATGACTCAGGTTGAAATACAGAAGAATATAATTAAGAAAACATTATTTTTTTTAGTGGCAGCTATAATACTTATGTGTTTACTTTTATCTATATTTTTATCAGAAAACTATACTAGACCAATTAAAACTATTATAGAACAAGTAAATGATATTGCCCATGGAAAATTCGACAGACCTATAAGCCTGGATAAAAATAATGAAATAGGAGAATTGGGTAGAAGTATTTTAATAATGAGGACAAACATAAAGAATCTCTTGCAAGTAAGTATAAAAAAAGAAAAAGAAAAAAGGGTAGCTGAAATAAAAATGCTTCAGAGTCAAATAAACCCTCATTTTTTGTATAACACTTTAAATTCAATAAAATTAATGGCCAAGTTGCAAAATGCTAAGGGAATAGAGACAATGATAGGATCTTTAGGACATCTTCTAAAGGCTGCTTTAAGTGACGTAAAAGAAGTAGTTCCGCTAAAAGAAGAACTTGATATTTTAGATGATTATATATATATACAAAAAATTCGATACAAAGGTAAAATACAATTTGAGAAGAATATATGTGATGAGAAACTTTTAAATTGCTCAGTTATTAAATTTATTCTTCAGCCAATACTAGAAAACACAATTTTACATGGTCTTCAGCCTAAAAATGAAGAAGGCAAGGTTATTATATCTGTATATGAGCGAAATACTAAATTAATTATAGATTTGTGGGACAATGGAATAGGGATGAGTAAAGAAAAAATAAATAATATTAAGACTTATTCAAGTAATGGCATAGGGTTTAATAATATAAATAAACGTATTAAGCTTGTATATGGTGAGGAGTATGGATTGGAATTTGATAGTGAATTAGGTGAATTTACAAAAGTAAGCGTTATATTACCAATACAATATTAGTGCGAGATGTTAAAAGAAAATTAAAAAACATAAAAGAAGGGATGATATAACTTGAAAATTATCATAGCAGATGATGAGGCTATTGTGAGAATTGGATTAAAGTCAATTATTAATTGGGAGGAAAATGGTTTTGAAATTGTGGGTGAAGCCAGTGATGGTAATCAGGCTCTTGATTTGATTTTGTCGCAGAAACCTGATATTGCCATTATAGATATGAAAATGCCTTTAATGGATGGGTTAGATTTGATGCATAGGCTGATTGAATTAAAGAAAAGCACCAAAATTTTAGTATTAAGCAGTCATGATGACTTTTATCTCGTTAAGGAAGCTATGAAGCTTGGAGCCGAAGATTATTTACTTAAACTAGAAATTGAACCAGATAATTTAATCGATATTCTAAAGAAAATAGCTAATAAAATAGAAGAAGAGCATAAATCAGCTGGGAGAGAATTAAATATTGATAAAAATATAGTGAAAAATATGAATGTAATGAGAAAAAATTTTTTAAGAGATGTGATTGGTAATTTTTATACAAACGAGAAAGATTTAATGGATTCAATGAATTTCTTGAATCTCAAATTTGATTCAGGTTTTATGTACTGTTTTATGATTAAGATTGGGGAACTATATCGTTTTGAAGACGTTTTGGATGGAGAAATAGCAATTTTAAATTATTCAATAATTAACACCTCTGAAGAAATAGTAAATGATCTGTTTAATGGATATTGCTTTGAAGGAAAGACGGGTGAGTTTTTTATACTGGCTTCCAGTAAAAAAAGTCAAGAATGTCAATTTAGTGAACATCAACTGATGAGTTTAGCAAAAAGGCTTAAAGAGATGTTACTTATCTATCTTAATATTACGGCAACTATTGGAATCGGGATAGGAACTGGTGGAATAAAAGGAGTAAATGAAGCTTATAACTTAGCACTTGGCGCAATCAGATATCGTTTCTTCAAAGAAGATAATGGTATTATTCTATGGAAGGATGTAAAATCAAGTGAATTTCAAAAAGATGACTATTCAATTTTAAATATCAGAGAAGAACTGCATAAGGCTTTACTTTTACATCAAAAGAAGGAGCTAAAGATAATATTTAATGGAATTTTAGATAACTTACATGAAATGAATTTAAGTAGGAATGTCATTTCCAATTTAATGATAGAACTTTTCATTATGATAAATGAATTTTTTGAATCCTATGGGGTAAGTGTAAGGAAAATAATGAAAAATAGTTATCACAGCTATCAGCAGTTAGTTAATATAGAAAGTATTGGTGACGCAAAAAAATGGGTTATCCAAATTAAAGAAGACCTAATTGAATATATAAAAAAGGAAGATGCGATTTTATATCCGCGTATTATATCGAGGATTAAAAACTATATAGAAAAGCACTTTGATGAAGAGCTTTCTCTGAAGGAAGTAGCGGATGCGGTAAGCTTGAACCCATCCTATTTAAGTACTATTCTTAAAACATATACAGATATGAGCTATTCTGTATATGTAGCACAGGTAAGAGTTGGAAAAGCAAAGAAACTTCTGAAAACTACCGATTATAAAGTTTATGAAGTGGGTGAAAAAGTGGGCTATACTAATGTATATTACTTTAATAGAATATTTAAAAAAATTGAGGGATTGAGTCCTGGTGAATATAAGAAAAGAGCATACAAATAGTGGAGGGATTTAATTTGAGGGATGTAAAGAAGTTGTTATTTGTTAATCTCATATTAATAATTATAGTTCAAAGTCTTGTGGGATGTAGTGTACAAGCCAATAAACAAAAATTAAAAACTTCAACTAATAGCAAAATACAGAAAATTAGATTGGCATTGTGGGATTATGATGCTGTTGAATATGACAAAAAGCTTATAGAAGCGTTTACTAAGAGATATCCGAATATACAGGTGGAAGTTATAAGTTTTCCAGGTGATCAGTATGATGAAAAGCTGGCTGTGAAGCTGGAGGGGGAATCAGGTATTGACGTGTTTTATGCGCAAAGAGAAGAGCGTATGGTTAACTTGGCTTTGAACAAACAAGTAAAAAATATTGATGAGCTAATTGCAAGGGATAAAATAAATCTAAGTCAATACAATAAGATTGATAAAATTAATAATAAAATATATGGATTACCATATAGGAGCGATTTTCGAGTATTATATTATAATAAAGATATCTTTGATAAAAATAAAATAGCTTACCCAACTAATGATATGACTTGGGAAGAATATAGAACCTTGGGTAAGAGGTTAACCTCGATCAATGGAAAAAATAAAACTTATGGATTTTTGATGTTACCTTTACATATTTCCGAAAAGAATCTAAAAGGGGAACGATTCGATTTGATTAAAAGTGATTTAAATGTGCTTAGGCCCGATATTGAGTTATTAATGAATATACAAATGGTAGATAAGTCAGCAGTTGATTATGGCACAAATAAATCTTTAAATGCAAATCAGCTTACTTTTGAAAAGGGTGATTCAGCAATGTTTATTTATGGAACCTGGTTTATTAATTATTTGGTAAAAGATAAAGAAAGCAACAAATTCAACTTTAATTGGGGAATGGCTAAGGTTCCACATTGGAAGGGTGAGAAACAATCCGACGTATTATTTAATACAACTGTTTGCATTAATGCAAAGACTACTAAATTAGAAGCAGCTTGGACTTTCGAGAAATTTGTAACTGGAGAAGAAGGAGCACAGATACTGGCTAAGGAAATGATATTACCTGGACAAATTGATAATGGCATTTTATCAGAGTTCAATAAAAATCCTGGTTTACCAAAAGGTAGTGGAGCGGTATTTATAAGGGATAAAACTACAAATTACGAAGTTGCAAGTGAAGTAAAATGTCTAGTGAGCAATATAATATGGGAAGAAGTAGAAAATATACAAATGAAAAATAAATCTATAGATCAGGGAATTTCGGATATGATGAAAAGAAAAAAGGAAATCCAAGATCAGAATAAATAATTTTTAGTAACGTAAACGACGACAATTAAGCAAATCGGATCCATTTGAATTTGCTTTACTTAATATGTCGTCTGCTTTTTTGCGAGAAAAATGTAGAAAAGTGCAATAAATCTAGGAAACCTCTATTTTAATAATTAATAATACAGTTTAAAATAAAAGAAGATGTATTTTAATTAAATTTTGAAGGAGGGTTGAAAAAATAAAAGCACATTATTTATTATTTAATTTATTTACGAGGGGGAAAAATTAATGTTAATGAAGAAATTAATACTTAAGAAAAAAATATCTCTAGTTCTTTCATTTGCAATGATGCTTTTAGTAATTGCACCTGTTTTTACATCATCTGTAAACGTTTTGGCAGATGAGGTGCAAATAGCGGCACCGATTGCATCCCTTGCTTCTGGAACTTATGGGGGATCACAAACAGTAATTCCAAGTTCTACAACAAGCGATGCTATAATTTACTATACTACAGATGGGAGTACACCCACTGCTTCTAGTACAAAATATGATCCTGAGTGGTACAGTCTTGGTATAAAAATAAATGCTTCAGAGACTCTTAATATGATAGCAACTGATGCTAATGGCTCGAAGCTTAGTGCTGTATCTTCATATACATATAAGATTGTAGCAGCTTTGCCAACTTCAAATATGACGACTGGCAGTGTAATAGGAAAAGAAATTCCTATAAAACTATCAGCTTTAAGCTCCGATACAATTTATTTTACAACAGATGGGAGCCAGCCTACTACTAGCAGTTACAAGTATAGTACTGCTATACCTATAACTGAGTCTATAATTAAAAATAATACTATAACGATCAAAGCTCTTGTTGCAGATAGCTTTGTAGCTACATTCGTATATACTATAGATAAAAATATAGTACTTCTGAAGGATGAAGCATCTATAACTAAGGTAATGAATGAAATGACGTTGCAAGAAAAAGCAACACTAGTCGGTGGCTCAAGTATACAACCATTAGCAGGTGCGGCAGGAAGCACTCAGGCAATAGGAAGATTAAATATCATTGGAACATCTCTTTCTGATGGCCCAGCTGGCATTAGAATCACTGCAAAACCTGCAGGTTTCACAGATTCAGAGGGTAAGCAGACTGTAAGAAATGCTACTTGGTGGGCTAATGGAGCAGCACGTGCATCTACATGGAATACTACTCTTGAAAACCAAATGGGTTCAGCCTGGGGTAAAGAGATGTATTTCTTTGGAAATGATTTATTGCTGGGACCTGGAATGAACATTCACAGATATGCGTTAAACGGAAGAAATTTTGAATATTACTCTGAAGATCCATTGCTTACTGGTAAGACTGGTATTGCAGAGGTTAATGGTATTCAGTCTCAAGGTGTTGGTGCTACAATCAAGCACTACGCAGCAAATAATCAGGAGGATGGTAGATCAAACTTACCAACAACCATAGGTACAAGGGCGCTTCGTGAGATATATTTAAGAGGTTTTGAATATGTTATTGAAGGAGCTCAGCCTTGGTCAATTATGTCTTCCTATAACCAAATTAATGGTGTAAGTACCGCAACGAACCCTGAGTTAATGACATCAGTTCTTAGAAATGACTTTGGTTTTAAGGGCTTTGCAATGACTGACTGGGGTGGACAAGGTAATGCTTCATATTGGGCGGCACAAAAAGGAAACAATGCAAATTCTTCATTAGTAAAGGCTGGTAATGATCTTTCTATGCCAAGTGGTAGTCCAACAAACATCATAGCTGGAGTAGACGCGGGATTCTTAACAGTGGATAAACTTAACACAAGTGTTAAAAGAATTCTTCAGTATGTTATTAAGACACCGGCATTTAAAGGTGTTGCTGTAAGCACAGAACCAAATCCTTATACAGCAGCAAACTTAAAAATCGCTAATAAGGTAGCTATAGAAAGTATGACACTATTAAAAAATAGTAATATGAATAACAAAGATGTACACCAAAATAAAGGGAAAAACTGTACTGTAAATAACAAACAGGCTCTCCCAATTAAAGGAAAAAACATTATTGCCTTAGGTACTGGAAACAATAATTTGGTAGGCGGTGGTGCAGGTAGTGGAAGTACTAATGCTGACACTACAAACTCCTTACAGCTTCCAGCTGCACTTTCTGCTCTCGGTAAAAATGTAATAGATTCTACTTCTGCAACTTATAACTTCCCACAAGTAGATAGTGTTATTGGTGCTACTGATATGTTTACTGGTATAAGTATTATTAATAAAGAGATACAGGTAAGCGATACTCAAATGGCAAGTCTCGTACGTGGAAAAGATGCTGCCGTAATGACACTTCGAAGAGATTCAGGTGAAGCTTCAGACATAAAGGCTATAAAAGGGGCATACTATCTCAGTGATGCTGAAAGAGCCTTGATTAATACAGCTTCTGTTAAATGCCGTGCCGCAGGTGTGCCATTTATAGTTGTTATGAATATGGGAGCTCCAATAGAAATGGAAAGCTGGAAGGATAAGGCAGATGCTATACTGTTTGCATGGGAACCAGGTATAGTTCTTGGTAAGCCTGTTGCAGAAGTATTGACAGGTGCTGCAAATCCATCTGGTAAATTATCAACAACATTCCCTGTGGATGTAAAAGGATACTATAAAAATGGTACTAAATCGCTACCATATTCACCTGCAGAGGACAATTTTGGTTCAACAACTGGAGTTACTTATGATGAAGGAATTTATGTAGGTTATCGTTATTTCGATAAGTACAAGGTTCCTGTATCCTATGAGTTTGGATATGGAAAGAACTACTCAACATTTGATTATAAAAAGCTTAAATTGAATTCATCAGTGTTTGCTAATGCTAGTAGTATTCTAAATGTAAGTGTAGATGTTAAGAATACAAGTAGGGTTAGCGGTAAAGAAGTTGCCCAGTTGTATGTTGCAGCTCCTGGAAAATCAATGGATAAGCCAATTAAGGAATTAAAGGGCTTTGCTAAGACTAATATTCTTTCCAAAAATAAAAAACAAACTTTAAATTTTAAACTTGATGCAATGTCTCTTGCCTCCTTTGATGAAAAACGTTCAGCATGGGTTATAGAGCCAGGTACTTACAAAGTATATGCAGCAGCATCCTCTAAGGATATAAGACAAACTGCAACATTTAAGGTACCAGCTGAAATAATTGTTAAAACAGTGAGCAATGTGCTCAAACCTAATAAAGCAACTAGTTTAGCAAATGTAGTTGGTAAAGTTCAACCATAAGTTCAGATGCAACATTAAGTTGCCTGCTTGAAAATATAGGCACAGAGATTGAGCCTAAAATAGTATAAAAAAATTTGATAGCTGGTATAGGTGATGTGAAGTTACCTTTATCAGTTATTGAATTTCATTTTTAGAAGCTTAATGTAAAAGGTATTTCCAATAGAGCACAGTTAAAATAAAGGAGGCAGAACAAAATGAAAATAAGAATCAAAATACACGGAAAAATTGTAATATCATATATTTTAGTAGTTGCTATGACATTGTCTTCCGGCATAAGTGTACTTGCTAAGGAAGCAAAGAAACAATCAGCATCTTATCGTACTGTTACAGAAATCTGTGACTGGGGTGCAGCGATTACAAAGGTAATTGTTGATTTAGATAAACCAGTAGCCCAGGGTTCAGTAACAAAGGATACTTTTAAAGTACATGTATCAAGAAGTGATGTCAGATTAGCAACTCCATTTTTAGAAGAAGGTGACCGTACAGTTACAAAAGCTTATGTTTCAGATAAAAAAGGAAATGCTGCTGTACGCGGAAAATATGCGGTATTAGAAATGGAAATTGGGCCAGAGGTATCATTAGGTTCACCGCTTAACTTTAATTTGACCACAAATCTTAATGGATGGATTAATTGTGATTATACAATTAATCAGCAAAAGGATATAGTTACGAATTCCGGAACTCTCTCAGGATTAGTTGCAAATAAATTTGCAGGAGGAACTAAAATACTCGTAGATGATTTTACAACTTCCAAAGCAACCTATGACAAGGTTACTCTTAAATATGCAAGCTATGTACCACAAAAAGACAAGAAAAAGAATCCGCTAATTATCTGGTTACATGGTATGGGTGAAGGCGGCACAGATGGACTTCTCCCAATTTCAGCAAATAAAGCAGACAATTTTGCCTCAAAAGATATTCAAGCCCATTTTGGTGGCGCCTACGTTTTAGCGCCTCAAACACCAACTTTCTGGATGGATGGCTTTACAGGCTTTGGAGATGGAACCTCAAAATATGAGAATGCGCTAATGGCATTAATCAAAGATTATGTTGCTAAAAATAAAGATATTGATACAAATAAAATCTACATTGGTGGATGCTCCAACGGTGGATATATGACAATGCTTTTGATTCGTGATTATCCAAAGTACTTTGCTGCTGCATTTCCAACCTGTGAAGCTTTAAAGGATACTTTAATTACTGATGCACAGATACAAAAATTAAAAAGCATTCCAATATGGTTTACCGCTGCTAAAACAGATACAACAGTACCCCCAGTTGACTACGTAGTTCCAACTTATAACCGGTTAGTAAAAGCTGGATCAAAAAATGTTCATTTCTCATTCTTTGATAAAGTAGTTGATACTACAGGTTTATATAAAAAAGTAGATGGTACACCTTATGAATACATGGGACATTGGTCATGGATTTATGTATATAACAACCAGTGTAGAGATACCATTAACGGTAAAACAACAACAATTATGGAATGGATGGCCGCTCAGTCAAAAAACATGCAGTAAAACATGTAATAGTGGCATTATGTAAACAAGGGCTCTAACAAAAGTGTTAGAGCCTTTTGTGTTCTTTGTTAAAGTATTAAGTATTTTTATAAAAGGCATTCCCCATTATGAATACAGAAAAAAGCGCAAGAAGTCTGAAATTTTATAATAAAAGTCGTTAAAGTGCAAAAAAGGTATTAGATTGAGTATATCTAATACCTTTTGTAATCATTTACACTTACTAAGAGTCGGTAAGCCTTCAACAAAAGTCAGATTATTTAAAGAATATTATTAAATTACAATATAAAATAAAAGTAATACTTTTATGGAAAAAATTAAGGGGGAGATTCTGAGGCAGATGTGGCCGCCATTAAGAAAATTGGCGAATTTTTAAAATAGGTTTAGCTATGAACAGGTTTCAAGAATATATAAAATCATAATAATTTATAGAAAGAGATGATATTATGGCAAAGTTTTATGCACCAAGAACCGAGAAAGTTAGTCAGATGGAAAAGGAACATATGGAGGTTGTAAGAAGGTTGGCTGCTGAATGTATGATTCTCCTGGAGAATGACGGGGCATTACCACTTTCTGGTGGGAAAGATAAAATAGCACTTTATGGGAATGGCGGAAGACGTACCGTAAAAGGTGGAACTGGTTCTGGCGATGTAAATTCAAGAACAGTTATTAACATTGAACAGGGATTGGAGGCTGCAGGATTTTGTGTAACTACGAAATCCTGGCTGGATAATTATGCTAAGCTGGTTGCTGATGCAAAAGCAGAACATATGAAAAAACTAGATGCTATATCAGAAAAGACTGGTGTTTCGGCACCTATGCTACTTATGTTTGAGCATCCATTCAAAGCACCAAAGATTCAGCCGGTGACGAAGGAGGATGTAGAAAAATCCGATACGGATACTGCGATTTATGTTATAGCGAGAAATTCTGGAGAAGGTAGAGATCGTAATAATGTGGAAGGTGATTATCTTCTCGCTAAGGAAGAAGTTGATGCTATTAACTTCCTTGGAAAAGTATATAATAAATTAATCGTTTTATTGAATGTAGGTGGTGTAGTTGACACAAAGGTATTAAAAAATATGCCTGGAGTTAATGCAGTGCTGCTTGTTAGCCAGGCAGGAAATATCAGCGGACTCGCAGTTGCCGATGCGTTATGCGGTAAGACAATACCATCCGGGAAACTCGCCGATACCTGGGCAGCAGATTATGCAGATTATCCGTCTTCAGAAGAATTCAGCCACAATAATGGGAATGTAGACGATGAGTATTATACGGAAGGTATCTATGTAGGGTATCGTTATTTTGATACATTTAATGTTACCCCGAGTTATTGTTTCGGACATGGTATTTCTTATACGGATTTTTCTATTAAGACATTGGGTGTAACAGCAGATGAAGTAAATGTAAGCGTTACTGTGAAAGTAACTAATATGGGAGAGAAATATAAAGGGAGAGAAGTAGTCCAGATTTATTATTCCGCTACTGCCGGTAATATAGAAAAGCCGTATCAGGAATTAGCTGCCTTCGGTAAAACAAAACTTCTTGAGCTGGGAGAGGATCAGATTTTGACAATCAGCTTCAAAACATCCTCCATGGCGTCTTACAGTGAGGAAAAGGCTTCCTGGATAATGGAGGCTGGAGAGTATTATATACGTGTCGGTAATAGTTCCAGAAATACCAGAGTAGAAGCTGTGATTTCCTTGAAACAAGAGGCTGTTACAACGGTTCTTACAAATCTGTTTAAGGATGAGAAGAGTTTAACAGAAATAAGTTCTAAAGGGAAAAACCCATATTCTTATGCAGCGGAAGAGGCGGAAAAAGCAGTGGCTAAAAAAATCCTGATAGAAGCTTCTAAAATTAAAACAGAGAAGATTACTTATCAGGGAGAAAAGCAGTCTTATCGGGCTCCAAAAGCAGATGAAAAGTTTACTATGGATGATGTGATTTCGGGAAAAGTAACTCTGGAGGATCTGGTGGCCCAGCTGACGGTGTCTGAAATGGCAGATTTATGCGTGGGAACATCCCGTGGAGGCCCTGGATCCCAATCCATCATTGGCGCGGCATCTAATGCAGTACCGGGTGCTGCCGGGGATACTTCCTCTTTGATGATTGAAGACAGGAATATCAGAAATATGATTTTTGCAGATGGTCCTGCCGGGCTAAGGCTTCGACCACATTTTGTGACAACCAAAGACGGTGAACTCTTAACGGGAGGGGAAGTGTTTGGCGATGTGGAAATAGGGGCTAAAGCTCTGGAAGATGTACCTGAAGATGCTATTGATTATTATCAATATTGCAGTGCAATACCAATTGCCTCCCTTCTTGCTTCTTCCTGGGACATGGAGCTGATTGAAAAAGCCGCTTACATTGTAGGAGAAGAAATGGTGGAGTTTGGTGTAACACTTTGGTTGGCACCAGGCATGAATATACACAGAAATCCACTTTGTGGACGTAATTTCGAGTATTATTCAGAAGATCCACTATTATCTGGAATGTGTGCAGCTGCAGATACAAGAGGTATTCAAGAACATCCGGGAATTGGTACTACCATTAAGCATTTTGCGGTAAACAATCAGGAGGAGAACCGTTTCTTCACAAATGCACATGTAAGTGAGCGTACGCTTAGGGAAATTTATTTAAAGGGATTTGAAATCGCTGTAAAGGCATCTCAGCCAATGTCTATTATGTCTTCCTACAATCTGCTTAACGGTTGTCATACAGCAAATCACTATGATCTTTTAACGGCTGTACTAAGGGATGAATGGGGATTTGCAGGATTTGTAATGACGGACTGGTTTACTTCACAGGATGTTAGCTTCTTGTCAGGAAAAGGAGAACATAAATACCCGATTTCTTCCTCTGTGCTTTGTATCAAATCAGGTAATGATCTGCAGATGCCGGGCTGTCAGCAAAATATAGATGATATTATCGCAGCCGTAAATACTGAAGAGGGTACAGATGCATCGGTTCTTACCTTAGGAGAACTTCAGTATTGTGCATTGAATATTTTAAGAAAAATTAGACAGTCCGCATGTTATAAAGGCGCAGGCTCATATACAAATCAGTTTAGAGAATTACCTTGGGTAATTAAGGTTAGCTAAAAATTATTATAATGTAGCATGATCTTTATTAGCTATAGTAGGGTAATTTTCATGCTATTTTATGATTTAGATGCTAAGAAATACAATGAAATTATAGAAGATTTGCATAAAAGAGAGAATATAAAATAATTTTAGATATTAAGAAAGGAAAATTAATTATGAAAATAGTTAGATTAAGAGCTAATCATTTTGAAAACCCAATTGGCTGCGATTTAAGTGATTTAAGCCTGTCATGGGTTGTGGAAGATACTAATGCAAAAAAACAGGAAAGTGCAGAGGTTATTATCAGCAAATGTACTAAATTCGTTCCCGAAGCTTTAGTGTATAATAGCGGAAATTGTAAAGATGCAGACAGCCGTTCTTTCAGAACTGGTATAGAACTGGAACCATGTACCTGTTATTACTGGAAAGTAAAAGTGACGGGGGATAACGGAGAAACAGCAGAGAGTGAGACAGCCACCTTCGAAACCGGAAAGCTGAATCAACCCTGGAATGGTATCTGGATTACTCCAGATTTAGACAAAGATGTTCATCCTTATATGAGAAAAAACTTTGAGTTTGATGGAAAGATTAAGTCAGCAAGAGTCTATGCCTGCGCAGCAGGTATTTATGAGATGGAAATTAACGGAGAGAAGGTTTCAAAGGAATATCTACTTCCTGGTTATCACGTTTATGACTGTTGGATGCAGTATCAGACCTTCGATGTTACAAAGTATTTGAAGGAAGGAAAGAATGTTATTGGAGCAATGCTTGGAAAAGGATGGTTCTCAGGACGTTTTGGTCTTGGAAGTTTACCCGACACTTACGGTGATAGAATGGCACTATTGTGTGAACTTGTTATCACTAAAGAAGATGGAAGCCAAGTCGTAGTTGCTACTGATGAAAGCTGGAAGTCTCATAAGGGACCTGTTTCTGCCAGTGGAATCTATGACGGAGAATATTATGACGCAAACTTTGAAATAACTGAATGGTCAAAGGAAACCTGTGAAGATGATAGTTGGGTGGGGGTAAATCCAATTCAATTAAAGCTTGGCGACATGGCAGAGCGTCTGAGCCCATCCATTCTTAAACAGGGCGCTTTTAAGCCTGTGGAAGTAATACATACTCCAAAAGGTGAAACGGTTCTGGATTTTGGACAGAACATGGCTGGCTGGGTAGAATTTGATGTAGATATCCCAAAGGGTGCTAAGGTTTTCATACAGTTTGGTGAACTCCTGCAGGAAGGATGTTTCTATCGTGATAATTTAAGAGCTGCAAAAGCAGAATACGAATATATTTCTAATGGAAAGCCGGCACATGTAAGACCTCATTTTACCTTTTACGGCTTCCGCTTTGTAAAGGTGGAAGGTATGGAAGTAAAGCCGGAAAATTTTATGGCATATGTAATCCATTCAAAGATAGACGAACTATGTGAGATTAAGACTTCCGATGAGAGAGTAAATCGCCTGGTTTTGAATGCAAAATGGGGTCAAAAAAGTAATTTTCTTGATGTCCCAACAGATTGCCCACAAAGAGATGAACGTTTGGGCTGGACTGGAGATACCCAGGTTTTTTCAGGTACTGCAAGCTTCTTAACCGATACGGCAGCATTCTATAATAAGTTTATGAAGGATCTTAGAGAGGAACAAAAATTAGTTGATGGATCAATACCTCTAATTATTCCACGTGTAAGAAATCAAAGAGAAATAGGAGAGGGGCATGGTTCAAGTGCCTGGGGTGATGTAGCAACTGTTATTCCATGGACAGTTTATCTATATTATGGAGACAAATCCTTGCTTGCAAAGCATTATGATTCTATGAAGGACTGGGTAAACTTTATAGTAGGCCGGGATGAGTCAGATGGAGGAAAAAGGCTTTGGCAGACAGGTCAGCACATAGCCGACTGGCTGGCATTGGACAACCCTGATCCAACGGATATTTTTAGTGGTGGAACTGACCAGTACTATATTGCCACTGCATACTATTATTATTCAGCAGGGCTTACGGCAGATGCTGCAGAAGCGCTAGGAAAAGCAGAGGATGCTGCTTATTTCAGGAAACTGCAGAAAGAAATCAGAGAAGCCTTTTGCAGGGAATACATTACTCCAAATGGAAAGCTCGCAGTAGATACACAAACAGCTCACATATTAGCCTTATTTATGGATTTGGTGCCTCAAGAGTTGCGTAGCCGTGTTGCAGAAAGCTTAAAGACAAAAATAGTGAATAAAGGAATGCATTTTGATACAGGATTTTTAGGAACCACTTATCTATGCCGTACCCTCTCAAGTGTGGGGGCCAATGATTATGCATATAAATTATTGATGAATGATGATTTTCCAAGCTGGCTCTATCAAGTAAAGATGGGGGCAACTACAATTTGGGAACGATGGAATTCAGTTAGTCCGGACGGATCTGTCAGCAGCACAGGCATGAACAGCATGAACCATTATGCATATGGCTCTGTGGTAGAATGGATTGCAAGAGATGTATGTGGACTGAATCCTATTTTTAAAGAACCGGGATTTAAAAAAGCCGTTATCAAACCCCAGCCCTTTGGCTACTTAAAGAATGCTTGTCTTCGTTATAATTCTGTATCGGGAACTTATGTAAGCAGTTGGAGGCTCATGGAGGATGAAAGCTTGACCTATGAGTTTGAGGTTCCTTTTAACTGTGAGGCAGAGATCATCTTACCTGATGCTAAGCTGGCTGATGTAGTTGTCATAGGTACAAAACCTTTATCAGCGGAAGAAAAGGATGGTAAGGTGATCTTGAAGGTAGATGCCGGTAAGTTTGAGGTATCCTATATGCCAACCTGCAGTTATTTTCCAACTTTAAGCTTGAAAAGTCCCTTAAAAGATGTTTTGGCAAGCGAAAAAGGAAAAGAAGTTTTATGCAAATATTTAGGCGGCAATTTGGATAGACTAAATATTTTCCCGGGATTAATGGATGGATTAATGAATAAGCCACTTACTGCGGATCCTATGTTTGGAGTTACTGCCAGCCTGAATGCAAAACAAATTAAGAGCCTAGATTCTGAGTTGGTTAAATGTAGAGTATAGTAACAAGATGCTATTAAAAATATTGATTTAGGGGAATATGAAAAAAATACAACCAGATTAAAATGTTGAATAATACTCCAGAATAGAAAGCTATGTAGAAGTAAATTTATATAGCAGTGAAAATTTGCCTGTGAAACCTTTTAAAACAGTAAATTAATTTTAAGGACTGCTCCATTGAAAACTGGCAGTCCTTATTTAATAGTGTATAATATAGTAAAGTTGATTATTAATTTAACTGGAAAGAAGTTGAAAAAATGCAAATACTGAAGAATAAAAACTTATTTAAATCCTTGATTTTTAAGCTTACATTGGGTTCTCTGCTAATAGTGATTCCATTGGTATTTTTTCTCGTATTTGATAATTATTACTCCATTAGGGTGCTGCATGAAAAGGTAGCAGAGTCAAAAAAAGATACCATTTCTGCCTATATGAGCCAAATTGATTCCGAACTTCAAAGTATAGATGGTTATATTTTGAGAACAATTACCAATGATAAGAGCTTTTATGATTTGGAAAACAGCGATGATAATATTAGACAGCTGGCAGAAATCGATCTTACCAATAACATTGTGGAAGCTATAAACTCCTATAGCTTAGTTGATGGTATATTTATTTATTCAAAGCTGACAAAGGATTATTTATATTCCTACAATCCGAGAATTAATAATGATGATAGAGGAACTCTTTCATACTATATAAAAAACACCATAAATAATGGATCTTACTTTGCTACACTGCATTGGTTTCCAAAACTAGTTGATTCTTCGCATTATATATTTAGAATTTTAAATGTTGGAAGCAGATATATAGGTGCCTGTATAAACATCGATACACTTTTAAGTTATCTTGACACTAGCAATATAAAGAAAAATGGAGTTGTTATATTTGCCACATCCCCTGGCCAGCCAATGAATAGCATTGATTATGTGAAAAGGAGTAAAATAGATTTAGCAGGTGATTTAAACAGTTACTATTTTTCCGGAGTAAATAAAAATTATATGATAATAGGTAAGCCTTCAAAGCTTGGCAGTTTTAAGCTTATGTCTGTTAATACTGAGAAAAGCTTATTGGAGGGCCTTGATATGATTCAAATTGCCGTAGTTGTTATTGCTTTTCTTTCAATATTATTCATTCCATTAACAATTATACTTTTAAGAAAATGGATTTTTAAACCTGTGTCAAAGTTAAAGCGGGCTATAGATAAAATTGAAGCCGGAGAATTAGATTATAGACTAAAAGTTGAAGAGCATCCATATGAATTTATGCTGCTGAATAATGCTTTTAATAATATGGTTTCCCAAATAAAGCAGTTGAAAATTGATGTTTATGAAGAACATATTGATAAACAGAAGGCGGAATTGCAGTATCTCCAAATGCAGATAAAGCCCCACTTTTATTTGAATGCATTCAATACTATATACAGTATGGCTCAAATGAAGGAATATAACCTGATTCAGGATATGGCAAGGTGCTTAGCTGACTATTTGAGATATATGTGCAGGGGAAATTACTTATTGGTATCTATGGAAGAAGAATTGAAGCATATACGAAATTATCTTCAAATTCAAAGAATACGGTCAGGAGATAATTTGATTTGTAATATTGATACAGATCAACTGTCAATGAGTGTATACATTCCTCCCCTTGTATTGCATACCTTTATTGAAAACATAGTTAAGCATGCCTTAAATCTATACGAACCTATTACAGTGTTAATTAAGGCCACTGCATTTGATACTGAAAAGGACAGATTTGTGAAAATTATTATTCAAGATAGTGGAAAGGGTTTTACAGATGAGGCACTTAAAAAGATAAACAATGACATTGACAAAAAAGAAAGCGGACAAAATATCGGTATTTGGAATGTTAAGAAAAGATTGAAGCTGATATATGGAGACAGAGCAAGTGTGACATTAAGCAACATTAAAGATTCTGGTGCTTGTGTAGAGATAATATTACCGGTAGAAAAGGAGGAGATAAAATCATGAACATTCTTATTGTAGATGATGAAGTACAAACAGTAAGGGCCATTAAGCATTCTATTGATTGGGAAAAGCTTAATATGGATGGTGTTTTTACTGAATACAATATAGAGCACGCAAAGCAGATTATGTCACAAGAAAAAATAGATATTGTAATATGCGACATTGAGATGCCTCAAGGCAGCGGCTTAGAATTACTTCAATGGATAAAAGATTATACTCCTGATACAGAAAGTATTTTATTAACTTGTCATGCAGAGTTTGAGTTTGCAAAAAAAGCAATTGAGCTTGGTAGCTTTGATTATTTGGTTAAACCAATACCCTTTGAGAGTTTAGAACAGGTTATTATTAAGGCAATTTCAAAAATTAATTCACATAAAAAATTAAAAGAGTACAGCAGATACGGAGAATATTGGATTAACAATCAAGCAAGGATAGAAGCGGGCTTCTGGTCAGAACTTTTAAGAGGTAATATTTCAGATAATCCTTCAGTAATAGCACAGGAAGCTAAAAAAAGAAATGTGGACTATAAAACGGATGAAGAATATCTATTAATTTTAATATGTAAAAAACGTCTTATGACTAGCTTGGATAATTGGGATAATAACTTACTTGATTATGCATTGAAAAACACTGCCGGTGAAATAATAATGGAAAATTCTAATTCTAATTCAGTATTTATTTTTAATGATCAGGTAGTGGTTATTTTACCTTTATTAAATAACAAAATTCATTCTTTTGATAGAATTAAGGGCTGCTGCAAGGAATATATTTTATTTTGCAATATATCCCTAGGCTGTAGTGTAAGCTGCTATATAGGGAACTATGTTTTCGGAGAGCAGCTTGGTGATATTTATAACAAGCTTTTGGAAATTGACAAAAATAATGTAGCTCTTACCAGTAAAATTTTTAATTTAAATGAAGGTCATTACGGTGAAGGATTTGTTATATTACTATCAACAATAAATGAATGGACGTCAATGCTAAATAAAGGTGAAAAAGAAAGCTTGAAAAGAGAGATAATAAGGTATATTAAAAGTCTTGCTTCTGAGGAAAGACTTAATATTGAGGGTTTGAGTATTTTTCAGCAGGACATACTGCAGATGGTTTATTCTTTTCTGGAAAAGAAAGAAGTACAGGCGCATCAGCTTTTTAAAGATACCATGTCACAGGAATTATTTAAAAAGTCAACCAGTTCAGTGGATAGCATGATTAACTGGATTAATTATTTTATTAATAAAGCAATAGAATATATTGAAGAGATTACTAAGTCACAATCAGTGATTAGCAAAGCTAAAGTATATATAAAAAGTAATCTTCATAATGATATTACACGAGATGGTATAGCAAACTACGTTTTCCTTAATGCCGATTATCTCACAAGAATATTTAAGAGGTCTACTGGGCTGTCATTAACTGAATACCTAACTGAACAAAGAATTCAAAAGTCAATAACTATGCTTCTTAATTCAGAAACTTCCATAAGTGACATTGCTGCAGATGTGGGCTATGACAATTTCACCTATTTTAGTAAAATGTTTAAAAAAATCACAGGAGCTACCCCTTCTGAATACAGAAAAAAACATAAAAAGTCTGAAATTTTATAATAAAAGTCGTTAAAGTGCAAAAAAGTATTAGATAGAATATATCTGATACTTTTTTGTAATCATTTACACTTAGCTGCAGTCGGGATTGCTTCAACAGAGGTCTGATTATTTAAAGAATTTTATTGAATAAAGATATAAAATATAATTAATCCGGTAACGGAAAGATTTAAGGGGGAGATTAAATGAAAAAATCATTGAAACTCATTGCAATATTAGCAATGGCAACTACACTTTTATGCGCTTGCAGCAGTGGAATTAAAAACAGTGGCTCAAGCAGCAGTGTAGAGACAATTGCACCTGCAGAAATAACCTGGGCATTTCCAACATTAGGTCCTGTACCAACTGATAAACAGTTGATAGAGGATGAAATTAACAAAATCACAACTAAGGAGATAAATGTTAAGGTTAAACTACAACCTATCAGTATAGGTAACTGGTTCCAACAGTCCAACTTAATGATCACTGGCGGCGAAAAACTTGACATTATGCCAACTCTTGGTAATTACAACACTTTAGTTTCTCAAAAACAATTGATCGATATTACCGATTTAATTAATAAATATGGTCAGGGAATTAAAACTGCTGTTGGTGATAATTTCTTAAAGGGAACAACAGTAAACGGAAAAATTTACGGTGTAGCTAACGTAAACGGAAAAGCTGGAGTGCCTAGCATATTGATGAGAAAAGATATTCTTGATAAATATGGTTTAAGTATAGACAGTGTAAAAACTTTAGCAGATATCGAAAAGATTTTTGATGTAGTATCAAAAGGTGAAAAAAATATGGCAATGATTGTTCCTGTTAATCAGGGAAGTGTTACTACAATATATGCTGGTGGTTTAGTCGGTGAACCTAAGTTTGACAACTTAGGAGACAACTTCGGAGTAATTTTCGGAAATGACAATTACAAGGTAGTAAATCTTTTTGAATCAGATCAGTATAAGAACCTTACTAATACTATGAGAAGCTGGTACTTAAAAGGGTATATTTTAAAAGATGCAGCAACAATTACTGATACTCCTCAAAGCTTAATTAAAGCAGGAAAAGGTTTTGCTCAGTTTACTCAGAGTGAAATAGGCGCTGATACTAACGCTTCAAGAGATATAGGATTTCCAATTGTACAGAAGAAAATGCAGGATCCGCTTATTACTACATCAGCTATAAACAATATCACTTGGGCTATTCCTGTAACTTGCAAAAACCCAGAAGCAACTATGAAGTTCATGAACTTATTGTATACTAATGCAGCTATAGTTAACTTGACTGATTGGGGTATTGAAGGAAAACACTATGTTAAAGGAACAGATGGTACTATCGGATATCCAAAAGATGTAGATGCAACAACTACTGGTTATAACCCAGGAATTGACTGGTTAGTAGGAAGTCAGTTCTTAGCTAACGTATGGCAGGGAAATAAGCCTGAAAACAACAAGATACTTGAAAATGACAACAAGACTGCACCTATTTCTAATGTTCTTGGTTTCGCATTTGACAGTACTAAGGTAAAGACTGAACTAGCTAACGTAAACAACGTTTATAAGCAATATGCACCTGGACTTGACACTGGCAGCGTAGATCCAGCGAAAATTCTTCCACAATTTATTTCAAAATTAAAATCTGCAGGTATCAATAAGATTATTGAAGAAAAACAGACTCAGCTTGATGCATGGGCAAAAGCAAATAAAAAATAAACTGATGTAAGTCATGTGCAAATATGTAAAATTAAATATGGTTTTACATATTTGCACTAAAATTTTGGTGTAGTACTTATTTCAGGAAGGAGGATTGTTTTGAAAGTTAATAATATTAAGAATAATACTTTAACTGTCACAACTAAAAAAAGAAAAAGAAAAAGCGAACTAGCAATGTATCTTTTTATGTTGCCTGGACTTATATATATATTAGTAAACAATTATATCCCAATGGGAGGGCTGTTTATCGCATTTAAAAATGTTGATTACAGTAAAGGCATATTTCATAGCGACTGGGCAGGTTTAGAAAATTTTAAGTATCTTTTTTCTTCATCAGATGCATGGATTATTACAAGAAATACAATCTTATACAATTTAGCTTTTATTATATTTGGAACTATACTAGGAATTGCAGTTGGAATTATGTTAAGCGAAATGTCCTCGAAATTAATGGCAAAGTTTTATCAGACATCCATTCTATTACCTCAATTAATATCAATTATTATAATAGCTTATATAGGTTATGCATTTTTAAGCGCTGATACAGGACTTTTAAATAAGAGTATATTACCTAAATTTGGAATTGATCCGATATCATGGTATTCTGACCCTAAATATTGGCCAATTATATTGATTGTTGTAAATTTATGGAAAGGTTTAGGGTTCTCATGTATAATTTACCTTGCTTCGATTCTTGGTATTGACAGATCAATATATGAATCCGCAGAAATTGATGGAGCAGGAAAGTGGAGACAGATAGTTAGTATAACTCTTCCACTGCTTAAGCCCACTATAATTACACTTACAATGCTGGCAATAGGAAGAATTTTCTATGCTGATTTTGGATTGTTTTATCAAGTACCTATGAATTCAGGAGCACTTTACAATGCTACAAACGTTATTGATACCTACGTATATCGGGGCTTATTACAAACAAATGATATAGGTATGTCTTCAGCGGCAGGTTTTTATCAATCAGTTGTGGGATTTGTACTGGTATTGCTTGCAAACTTTGCAGTTACTAAATTAGATAAGGAAAATGCATTATTTTAGGAGGTGGAAAGATGAAAGGTGTTAAGAAAAGTGAATTTAAGTATCAGTTTTGTCTCAATATTGTTTTAATGTTATTTGCATTGGCTAGCATCTTACCATTTCTATTGTTAGTCATTGCTTCCTTTACGGATGAAAATACTTTAATTCAAGGTGGTTATACATTTTTTCCAACAAAATTTAGTATAAATGCTTATAAATATTTAATATATCAAGGACCTATGATATTTAGAGCATATGGAATTACATTTTTAGTTACTTTTGTAGGAACTTCGTTAAATTTAATTTTGACGGCTATGATTGCTTACCCTCTTTCAAGAAAAGATTTTTCAAAAAGAAATTTATTTTCTTTTATTGTTTTCTTCACAATGTTATTCAATGGAGGGCTTGTTCCTTCATACTTAATGTGGACACAGTTCTTTCATATAAAGAACACAATATTTGCGTTAATATTCCCAAATTTATTAATGAATGCATTTGGTGTTATTTTGATGAAAAATTATTTCTCAAGTAATGTTCCACATGAGTTAATTGAAGCAGCAGAGATTGATGGAGCGGGAGAATTTACAACTTTTTTCCGAGTTGTATTACCTCTCTCACTTCCTATTTTGGCTACAGTAGGATTAATGTCAGCAATAAGCTATTGGAACGATTGGACAAATGGTTTATATTACCTTACTGATCAGAGGCTGTTCAGTTTACAAAATGTACTTAATAGAATATTAACGGATTTGCAGTTTCTTTCCAGCAGTACAGTAAGCAGCCAGATTCATATGGACATGCCGAGTACAGGAATAAGAATGGCAATAGCTGTTATTGGGGTTGTACCAATTTTGGTATTATATCCATTCTTCCAGAAATACTTTGTTAAAGGTATTACAATGGGAGCTGTAAAAGGATAATAATATAAGAAATAATAGATAATTATTGGGTCTGGATACAGGTTTCTTTGAGGCACAAGTTGCCTCTTTTATTTATTTTCATAAAGTAATTATACAATGGAGGGAAATTTGTGGAAAAATTTGAATATTTCAAGTCTAAAAAAATCTCAGAGAGAGTTACCAGAGTATATGGACCAGCTGGTGAATTGATGTATTTAGTTGAAGGAAGCAAGCAAGCTGCTCTTATAGATACCGGAACCGGAGCAGGTAATTTAAAAGCATATATTGATAGTTTGACAGATAAACCTTATATTGTTTTATTATCACATGGACACGTAGATCATGCTATGGGTGCACCAGCTTTTAGAAATGTTTATATGAATCCCGCAGATAATAATATTTATGCAGAACACAGTGAGATGTCTGTTCGTAAGGGTTTTCTTGAGATGTCTATGGGCGAAAGCTTTAAACAAGTAAAGGAAGAAGACCATATCCCTATTGCATCCAGTGAAAGTTTCAAACCACTTCTTCCTGGAGATAAATTTGATCTTGGTGGAATAAATTTAGAGATCCTGGTGGGTGCAGGGCATACACCTGGGATGATTACTATACTATTTGTAGAAGAGAGAACTTTGTTTTTAGGTGATGCTTGCGGTATATTTACCTTCCTCTTTGATAAGGATTCTCTTGGTTTAACTTCTTATGAAGATAACCTAAAAAAACTGGAAGCTCAGACTAAAGGACGTTACGACAAAGTGTACTTGTCACATGGAGATGGAGATGCTCCAAAGGAGATGATAGCCTCTGTTATTGAAGTCTGTGAAGATATTAAAGCAGGTAAAAGTGACGATGTGCCCTTTAATTTCCTAGGCGAAGTTGCATATATTGCGAAGGCAATAGATCCTACAATGAAACGTACAGATGGCGGGCTAGGAAACATTGTATACAATAAAGATAAAGTAAATTTGTAATTGAATGGAAAATAATAGCGTGAAAGGTGGTAAGTAAATTATGGATACAAATATTTTTAATAATGATATATTAAATGCATTTAATATAGTACTTCCTTTTCTTCCAAAGCTTTTTGATGACGAGATATCATTGGCAATAACCAATAGAAAAGAATTTTTAGTAAATCAAAGCTGTCAGAGCATACAATTGAAAAATAAAAAAGGAGATCTTATCGGAAACGGTGGGGCTGCATTCGAAGCAATTAGAACAGATAAGACAATAGTAAAAGAGGTACCTAAAGAAGTATACGGTATTCAATTCAGATCTTATGCAGTTCCTATAAATGATGCTAACGGGAATGTAGTTGGAGCAATATTAGCTGGTAGAAGTCTAGCTAGAAGTAAGGAGGTATTAGAGCTTTCCAGTAATTTATCATCCTCTCTTCAACAAATATCCATTGCGGTTAATACAATTACTAATAAAGTGCAGGGTTTATTGACAAAAAACTTTCAGGTTATTTCAATGCTTAATGAGGCTAATGAGAATGCCAAAGGAACAAATGACATATTGAATTTTGTTAAAGGCATTGCTTCACGCACAAATATTCTAGGTATGAATGCTGCAATTGAAGCTGCAAGAGCCGGAGAAGCAGGAAAAGGCTTCAAGGTGGTTGCAAATGAAGTAAGAAAGCTCTCCATTTCAACCATGGATTCTTTTAAACAGGTAAATGAAGTATTAGAGAATATTAATGGTAATATAGAAAATATTTCAACAGATGTAGTAGAAGCAAATGACATTTTTGAAGAACAGGCTGCTTCACTGCAAGAAATCTCTTCTTCATTGCAGAAATTAAGTGAAATTGCAAAAATATTAGAAGGTCTATCGAAGAAACTTTAAGTTAAATAAGTAGGTGATTAAATGAATAATAAAAAAGGGGACTTATTGTGGGGAATGTCATTACTAATCTGGATATTGATTCTGGTAATTCCTTCAACTCGAACGGCTTTTATTAATGTAACTGATGCTCATCCATATATAGGTGGCTTTATTAAATTTTCAATACTTGCAACCATGGGAGATTTACTAGGTGTAAGAATACTAAAAGGAAAATGGTTAATACCTAAAGGTGTAGTCTATAAGTCTATAGTTTGGGGATTATTAGGTATGGTTATTACCTTAATATTCACTATTTTTATAACCGGTGTAGCTGCAGCTCAAGCAGCTGGAAGACTTCCTTTTGCAGGTTCAAAACTCGGACTAGCATTTTTAGCTAGTATTACAATGAATTTAACCTTTGGTCCAATGCTTTATATTTATCATAAATTTGGAGATTTGTATATTGATGAAAGATTAGATAGTAAAACCGGAAAGGTAACAGTAAAAGCTTTGGTAGAAAAAATTGATTGGTACACCATGGTAAGCTTTTCTTGGCTTAAGACCTGTATCTTTGTTTGGATACCTTGCCATACAATAGTATTTCTATTGCCTCTTCAATATAGAGTACTTACTTCAGCATTTTTATCCATACTACTGGGGATATTAATTGCATTTTCCCAAAAAGGAGAACAGAATCAAAGTATTTATTTGGTACCAAGGTGAATCTGATGAAGAGAAAGCAGAAATTAGCTGATCCTATATTTGGCGTGACGTCCAGTCTGAATGCAGAATAGGTTAGAGACCTAGAGGCGGAACTAGTTAAATGTAGAATCTGCTAGTGATCTGATTGCTTCAGCTTTATATGCATAATTAAAATAATAAGGATTGAAAATCCAAGGCACTTGTTCTTTTCTAGCTTAGTCGTTGACGTTTAATATAAGAATTATTGTATAATTATAATATTGGGATGTGAGATTATGTTTAGAGCAATAATAGTGGATGATGAAAACAAGATTTGCCTTTTAATACGAAAGTTAGGCGAATGGGATAGGTTATGTATAGAGGTAGTGGATATTTGTCATAATGGAGAGGCAGCCCTTAAGAGTATTGAACTACACGAACCAGATATTGTAATAACTGATATACGTATGCCTGATTTTGATGGTCTTGATCTAATAAGTAAGGTGAAGGGTATGGGGATTAATTCAGCTTTTGTAATTATAAGTGGATACAGACATTTTGAGTACGCTCATAATGCTATGAAAGTTGGTGTACACCTATATATGAAAAACATAGCAAAAAAATGAAGAAGACACTACCTTTGCGGCAATGCCTTAACCCATCTACATGTATACTAAGCTTCTCTTCTTGTCATTTCATTTTACAACTTACCAATTTTCAAGATCTTCATATACATCTTGATTTATAATTAATTTTCTTGCTTGCCCATTCTCTAACTCTTTTTCTGCCTTATTTTCTACTTGATGCCATTCTTTACTCCAAAAACCTGCTTGAGCTTTTGGTATAACTAGTACTGGTTTAATGATAATTTTATCATCTTCAATATCAATATCAATATCTATATTATCTCCAACTTTCAAGTTCAATTTGTTAATTAAATCTTGTGGTATAGTAATATTAAATTTTTCTACTATTTGAGTAATCATATTATACATCTCCCTATTTGTTATTTTTCTATAAAATATCTAACCCATATCAACAGGCTGTAGTACCTTGTGATTTTATACTTAAATGTGGAATAATGTTCATTGTAATTAATTCTAATTCCTCATCTTTAGTTATTGTATGAATTCGGAATTTATGAATTGAATACATACCTAACTTTCATAATAATGCTAATTATATACTATATTAATAGTATTGTAAAGCTTTTTTGCAATTTAACAATGTTAATCCGTCATTTTATAAAAAAAAATCTTTCGAAAAAAATTGACACTCCTATTTGTAAAAATATATTTTAATGATCAGCGAGTAAACCCTACGCGTAGAAGTATTTAAATACACAGCAGCAACAGGAAAGATACAAAGACAAGTAAGAGTTTGATGAAAAAATAATTATAAACATTCTTTCCATTGTGTTTAGTTTAATGTTATTGGTATAATATAATAAATAAAAAAAATATAAATTAAATTACTCCATTTTCCAAACTAATTTTCATAAATTTAAATTTAGGTAATCATTTGCTTGATATGTGGAATTATTATCTATGTAAATTTTTATAGCTATTATACATTTTTCATAGAAACAGAAAGGGTGAAATTATGGACATTTTTAAAAAATTTATTAATTATTATAAGCCTTACAAGCTTCTTTTTTTTGCAGATATGTTTTGTGCATTAGTAGTTTCTGCGGTAGATATATCTTTTCCAGTAATTCTTAGTTATCTTTCTAAATATTTTTTTACGAAAGATAAACAATTTATTCTTCATACCATAGGCTATATTGGCATAGCATTGGTGTTGATGTATGTAATAAAATATTTCTGTCAATATTTTATAGCTACTTGGGGACATATTATGGGTGCTAGAATGGAAAATAATATGAGAAGAGATTTATTTAGTCATCTTCAAAGTTTACCATTTTCATATTATGATGAAAATAATACTGGAGAAATGATGTCTAAGCTAATATCAGATTTGTTTGATATTTCAGAACTTGCACATCATGGCCCGGAGAATGTACTTATCTCAGCACTTAAAATCTTGGGTTCCTTTACAATACTATTATTCATAAATGTGAAAATGACATTTATTTTACTCGGAGTTACTTTAATAATGGTAGTCTTTTCAACCTATCAAAATTTGAAAATGCGTAAAATATTCTTGGATAATAGGAAAAAAACAGCAAATATAAACTCTGCTGTACAGGATAGTTTATCAGGAATTAGAGTTGTAAAGTCATTTGCAAATGAAGAAATAGAAAAGAAAAAATTTAATAGAAGAAACAAAGAGTATTTAAATTCTAAAGTACAAAGCTACACCGCAATGGGTAAGTTTATTGCCGGAAATACTTTTTTCGAAGGAATTTTATATGTTGTAATAGTAGTAGCTGGATCATTATTTATTACTGAGGGTTCCTTAAAAGTCTCAGATCTTGTAGTCTACGCTCTTTATGTAAATATATTCATAAACCCTATAGATATATTAATTAATTTTACAGAACTATTTCAAAAGGGTTATGCAGGGTTTCAGAGGTTTAGGGAAGTTATAGAAACGGTACCTATTATAGTAAATAAACAAGATGCTTTAACTCTTACCAATGTGAAGGGAGATATAGAATATAAAAATGTAACCTTCAGTTATGGTGATGACCATAATATATTAAATGATATAAGCATAAAGATAAAGGCCGGGAGAAACATAGCACTTGTTGGTCCGTCTGGTGGTGGAAAAACTACTCTCTGTTCACTTCTTCCAAGATTCTATGACATAACTTCTGGAAGCATTACAATAGATGGAAATGATATAAGAAATCTGACGCTTGAATCCCTTAGAAATTCTATCGGGGTTGTACAACAGGATGTATATATGTTTGCAGGCAGCATAAAAGAAAACATTGGATATGGTAAACTTAACGCTTCTGATGAAGAAATTATAGAGGCAGCTAAAAATGCCAATATTCATGACTATATTGTGAGTCTTGTTGATGGTTATGATACCTATGTTGGTGAGCGTGGAGTAAAACTTTCTGGTGGACAAAAGCAAAGGCTTTCCATTGCAAGAGTATTTTTAAAAAATCCTCCGATTTTAATTTTAGATGAGGCGACTTCAGCATTAGATAATGAAAGCGAGAGATATATACAAAATTCCCTTGAGAAACTTTCGAAGGATAGAACTACTATAGTTATAGCACATAGGTTAAGTACAATAAAAAAATCAGATGAGATAATAGTTATTAATGATGAGGGTATACAAGAAAGAGGCAGTCATAACGAACTTCTTAAAAATGAAGGTATGTATGCATATTATTATAATATGCAATTTGAAGGCTTGGATTCTAATAGAAAAATTGGGGTCAGACCCCTGGGATAAAAAGGAAGGAAGAGTTAAATGAGTATTTTTGAAGCGGGGATGCTAATTTGTTTTGGATTAGCTTGGCCAGCAAACATTTATAAATCTATAAAATCCCGTTCCACAAAGGGGAAAAGTGCAACATTTTTGATCATAGTAATATTGGGATATATATTCGGAATTATACACAAAATATTATATAGCAGAGATTTAATAATGATATTATATCTTATAAATTTATTGATGGTATTAGTGGATCTTATATTGTATTATAAAAATAAAAAATATGAGGTTTAATATATAAAAGATATAAACTTAATTAAAGGGGCGATTGATATTAAAATTTACAGACTAATTGGTATCCTAACCACATTACTACAAAATGAAAAAGTAACAGCCCCATACCTTGCAGAAAAGTTTGAGGTTTCAAGGCGAACAATAAATAGAGATATTGAGGATATTTGCAAAGCGGGGATACCAATTGTCACATATCAGGGAGTAAATGGTGGTATAACTATTGCTGACGGTTATAAAATAGACAAAACTATTTTCACTTCAAATGAGTTGGGGGCTATTTTTACAGGGCTTAAAAGCCTTGATAGCATTTCACAGACAGCAAAGTACAGGCAGCTAATAGATAAGTTTTCGTCTGGTAAAAACAACGTCTACTCTGCCGAAAGTAATATTTTAATTGACTTATCCTCCCACTATAAAAATACACTATCCCCTAAAATTGAGAATATCAAAATAGCAATTGCGGAAAATCGAGTAATATCATTTGATTATTATTACAGCAAGGGGGAAACACAGAAACTAATTGAGCCATACTTAATTGTATTTCAATGGTCGTCATGGTATGTTTTTGGACATTGCTGCGAAAAAAATGATTTTCGTCTGTTCAAACTTAATCGTTTGTGGAATTTAACTGTTACGGAGCAACATTTTGAAATGAGAGACATACCGCAAAAGCAAGTTGACTTCGATAGCTATTTTAGTGACAAAATTATGCTTGTCGCAGTATTTGATAAAATTATGAAACATAGACTGATTGAAGAATATGGTATAGATAGCTTTTCATACACAGATGACGGGAATATACTCTTTAAATTTGGTTTTACGAGTAAAGAAAATTTGCTCAGTTGGGTTCTAAGCTTCGGCGATAAGGTTGAAGTTATCGAGCCTAGAGAGCTAATGTCTGAGATAAAAATACAAGCCCAAAACATGTCGAAGAAATATTTGTAATCATGACATACAGCTGTCGTGTTTCATTTGTTATAATAAAATAAAATGCGATGGAGGTATTATATGATAGAATCAAGATGTGGGATTTTGTGTAACCAATGTGAATATAAGGAGCAAATGAATTGTAAGGGATGCGTCAATATAGACAAGCCATTTTGGGGAGATAGTTGCCCTATAAAAGTCTGCTGTGAAAGTAAAAGCAAGGATCATTGCGGATTGTGTAATGAGTTTCCTTGTGCATTATTAAAACAATTTGCCTATGATGAAAAACAGGGCGACAATGGAAAACGAATTGAACAATGTAAAAAATGGTGTTCTATTTAAGGAGGGAATATATGGCTTCTAGTTTAGATTTTGTAGAAAATGTGTGTGAGCAAATTAGTGGTGCAGGGGGTATTACATACAAGAAAATGTTTGGAGAATATACTATTTATTGCGACGGGAAAGTTATTGGACTTATTTGCGAAAATCAATTTTTTGTTAAGAAAACAATAATAGGTGCAGAGCTTTTGACAACAGCTGAGGAAGCTTCTCCATACTCAGGCGCAAAACCTCATTTTGTAATCGAGTGCTTAGAGGATAGAGAATTTTTAGCAGATTTCATTCGCAAAACTTGTGATGGACTACCAGTTCCAAAACCCAAAAAGAAAAAAGTGGCTAGCAACTAATGCAAATTTCTACAGCAATACATAGCCAAAACACAAGTGGGATGAGAAAATAATGTAAAAACAAATATATTTCTTGGGAAATAATGTAATAGAATTGCTATAAATGCTGATATGTGAAATAAATGGGGTCTGACCCCTGGTAATAAAAGGGATATAGTCAGGCGAAAAAGCTATAAGTTTGACATAAATATGTATTTATCCTATAATTTAATGAAAATGAATAATATAATTATGTAACTGGCGGAAATGGTGTTTACCATAGGGAGCATAATTAAAGAAAAATATCGACCGCCTGGGTAAAATGAATTTTATCCAGGCGGTTTTTTTATATTGAAATATTTGGGAGGTTGAGTAATGATAAATTCTGAAATTATACTTAAATATGGATGTAATCCACATCAAGGTTCGGCAAAGATCTATAAGAAAAATAAGGCATTACCATTTGAAGTTCTAAATGGTAACCCAGGTTATATTAACTTTATGGATGCTTTTAATTCATGGCAATTGGTGAAAGAATTAAAACTAACAATAGGATTACCGGCAGCAGCATCCTTTAAACATATAAGCCCAGCTGGTGCTGCAGTAGGAATTCCTTTAAGTGATGAATTGAAGAAGGCATATTTTGTTGAAGATATTGAACTATCTCCTGTGGCTTCTGCATATGCAAGAGCAAGGGGTGCAGATAGAATGTCTTCTTTTGGTGATTGGGCAGCTATAAGTGATATCGTTGATTTACCCACCGCAATGATTTTAAAAAAATCTGTCTCAGATGGAGTAATTGCCCCTGGGTATACGAATGAAGCCTTGGCCATTTTGATGAAAAAGAAAAAAGGCAATTATTGCATTATTAAAATGGATCCCAATTATGAACCTGAAGATATAGAAAAGAGAGAAATATATGGGATAACCTTTGAGCAGAAAAGAAATGATATTCAATTAAACCAGGAGATACTCAATAATATAGTAACTAATAATAAAAATATTACAAATGATGCGTGGCGAGACTTACTTATTTCAATGATTACATTAAAATATACTCAATCTAATTCTGTATGTTTTGTTTTAGACGGTCAAGTAATTGGCGTTGGTGCAGGACAGCAATCCCGTATACACTGCACAAGATTGGCTGGAGCAAAAGCGGATATATGGTATTTAAGGCAGCATCCGAGTGTTCTCAATTTATCCTTCAAAGAAGGAATTTCAAGACCTAATAAAGATAATGTTATAGATCAATATCTTAGGGATGATACTACTCTAGTTGAAATGAAAGATTGGAGTGAAGTGCTTAATGAAATCCCTATTAGATTAACAAAGGAAGAAAAAGTTGCATGGATATCTAATTTATCCGGGGTATCTTTAGGCTCGGACGGATTTTTCCCCTTTAGAGACAATATTGATAGGGCATTCCAAAGTGGTGTGAAATATATTGTGCAACCGGGTGGTTCAGTAAGAGATGATATAGTAATAAAAGCATGTAATGAATATAATATAGCAATGGCTTGCTCAAATATAAGATTATTTCATCATTAATGAATATACAGTTAAATAGTATTATTAAATGTTATTTTTGAGACAGAATGATAATTTGAATTATGATGGAGGTAGAAATAATGGAGGATAAAATAAAAAATATACTGGATAATTTTATGATAGACTATTATGGAGTAGCAGATATAAGTGATTATGAAAATGAAATTACGAAATACGGAGGAAATCTTGTTAAGGGATATCCAAAAGCAATCTCACTTGGAATTGTATTTCCATCCATCATTGTTGATCATTTATATAACCGAAGCAAGTTCAACCAAGGCACCACAAGGCCACCCAGTGGGGGTGGCCTCCTTCAATATCTGTAGCATTAGCTTAGAGAAAGTGAATTTTAAATTGTTTGAATTATTAATTCTTCTAATTGAAGTCTTGGTCTTTGTAATGGATTTTGATCAGGGTACCCTATAGGTAATAATGCGACCACATCGTATCTTTCATCAAGTTCAAGAATTTCCTTGGCTTTTTTACTATTAAACATCATTATCCAGCAACTTCCCAAACCTAAGTCAACTGCCCTTAAAGCTATGTGTTCTAGTGCTATAGCTGCATTTAAATACAAATATGATTTTAGGCTTTCTTCATCCATTTCCTTTTTTCTTTTTGCTAAAGCGTCTGAATCTGTACTCATATTAGAAAGTGGTGTATCTATAAAAGCATTTGCTTCAATTAATTCTTTTGTTCGAGCAGCTGCTGTATTTAAAACTTGTTTGTCTATGCAGCACGCTATAATTAATGGTGCCCTTGTTACAAAAGGCAATGGAGTACATTGCGCAAGTTTTGTTCTAGTCTCCAGACTTTTAATTATTACATAACGGGTAGCCTGTAAGTTGCTCCCTGATGGTGCAAGTCGCCCTGCTTCAATAAGTTCTTTTATATATTGATCTGGAATAGGATCAGTTTTAAATTTCCTTATACTTCTTCTGGATTTTATTGTTTCAATCAATTCCATTAATAACACTCCTTATTATAGAGAATATTTAAATGTATTTAGTACATCTTGTGCGTAAAGTGGTTTGATTTGTAAGCCTTTCCTCGTGAGGTAGCTTATTTTGTAAATTCTTCATATAAAACACCCATAAATTAGTTTAGCATAAAAGGGGTGATTGTAAAAGTGGTGGGTCGTTTAGTATTATCACTTATAATCTGTGTTAAATTTTTAATCACTCAAATACCAAACAGATAAATACTTAACCATGCGTATCGGAATGCGGAATATCGAATTATTTGTACTTATATGTAGGAATACGCAGATAATCTAGCTTAGTCACATATGCGTTGGAATTATGCTCATATATATATGATAGAATACTCCTTGTCGTCACGAACGAGTGGCGCAGTTAGCTAGATGTTAATTACTTTTTAATAAGTTTTCATATGAAAATAAATATTAAAAAAATGTTGACAAAACAAGAAATACCTAGTAATATAGTAGAAGTCGTCACATGATGACAAATGCAAGTTGGTCTTTGAAAATTAAACAGAGAAATAGGTAAAATAACGAAATAATATTTCGTTAGACCAGTTAATTACTTTAGATAAAAAAGTAATTTTAGTCGTAAGACTAAAAAGTATGTAATGAGCTTGCTAACCAACTTAACAGTTGGCGCAGATTAATTATTTCAAATGAAAAAGTGTAAACTTTTAAATTGAGAGTTTGATCCTGGCTCAGGACGAACGCTGGCGGCGTGCCTAACACATGCAAGTCGAGCGATGATTCGTCTCTTCGGAGACGTTGATTAGCGGCGGACGGGTGAGTAACACGTGGGTAACCTGCCTCAAAGAGGGGAATAGCCTCCCGAAAGGGAGATTAATACCGCATAATATGTTTTGGTCACATGGCCTTAACATCAAAGGATCTTCTTCGGAAGTTCCACTTTGAGATGGACCCGCGGCGCATTAGCTAGTTGGTGAGGTAACGGCCCACCAAGGCAACGATGCGTAGCCGACCTGAGAGGGTGATCGGCCACATTGGAACTGAGACACGGTCCAGACTC